>OJCB01000002.1_pt1 | contig 261787 bp, 237 predicted proteins | sample 1591501 | NCBI WGS metagenome assembly OJCB01 (sample SAMN05416813, study PRJEB24817) | seawater metagenome | isolation source: Sea water | place: Canada:Atlantic | collected 2013-07 | reverse complement strand
TCTGCCGCCAGTAGACAAACCGGTGGTAAACAAGGGACTCTTGTTTGCAGTAGGCGGCACCGGACAGGCCCGAGGCCTGCCAGTCCGATAGCGTCTGTTGCCAGAACTGATGTAAATCAGGGGTGGTCATCGGATTCCTCCTTCATTTGAAAGCAGGAATCAGTGTGGCGAAATTCAGTTGCCAGCCACAGGTGCGGATTTATTGGCGCTTACTGATAATTCATCACGCTGGTTTCCTTTGCTCTAAGACCAAAATACCTGGCAGCTTCTGCCACTACTCTCCCTCTCGCTAATCCATTACTATCCAGCGCAATCATGGCTTGCCTGAACTCCTGCTCGTCCATTCCGCCGGGTGGGACCACCCTTACATTGTCCCGATGAGGTATTCCACATTCTCGAGTTGCGCTAACGGAGTCCCAGGCACCGAAGTGAAGTGATGTCATCACCGTATTCACTGCCGACACCAGGTTCTGGGCATACGCTGGCGTTGCGTCTGTCAGGCTTTTACCGAAGTCGATAACAGCTTCCCGGTCTATGTCGTCGATTTTTAACACGCCTTTCCTGTTCGCGAGGAAATTAACAAATACAATCCACCGGTCAATCAGTGTCCCGTACGACGAATACGAAAGCGTTTTCTGCTGAACGAGCGCGTTTAACCTGTCTCTCGCTATTGCTATTAACTTTGCTTTGCTCATAAAAAATCCTCCAATAATCAATTAGAAAGTGATGCTGGCTCCCCGCTGAAACCTGATGGTCAGTGTTAGATGGTATGCGTTACCGATCACACGGCCGGCATCTGCCAGTTTCGATGTCAATTGTCAGGGCGTTTCCGCGTTTGGCTGGGGTCATGCAACGCCGTCGTGGCTCTGGGCCACGAAAGCACCCACGCCCTGCGACCTTGGATCGCAGACACTTTACTGGCTGAAAGTGGGGCCCTTTGAGGTTGGATATGCGGGTTCCGTAGGTTTCCGTACGAAAAATCTCACGGATTTATCCGATATCTCATTGAAATCACGAAATTTTGTCTTTAAACCAAAATAACGTCTCTGATGGATTTCTTGAATAAGCGGTTTGTGGGTTTCGCCGGGTCAGTACCTTCGGTCGAAAGGGTGACAAGTCCGCTGTTTTGATGATGGCTTCGGAGCCGTGACTCCAAAGTTAAGTGGTAGGGCCTTGAATAAGGCTGGAAATGTTGCGATTGCTGTCTTGCCGAAGCGTGCCCAGCTAGCGTTTTAAGGCATCCGGTTTACGGTGCCGTTACTATATAAGCTAGATTTGTTCCTCGGTCCTGTCAAGAGACTGATTTTAATCAATTTTGTGCGTCGGAAACGACATCGTAGCGACGTCTATGTGCGCACTGGGAGCGTACAAGAACCACGCTAAAAGACAATTTTCCTTGTGGGCGCACAGCGACGTCGCATTCGACACTCTGGTGAGTAATCAGTGTGATTGATAGGGGACCGCAGGCTTATTGCTGATGTGGTTTACCGATTTTTCTTAAACGCCTGGCCATCACATGTTTTTTTTTGAGCCTCAGGTATTGAGAGGACTTTGCACCCGCCTGCAACACAGTCGCTTGGCCTGTCGACCCTGAGATTTTTCCTGCCTATGTTGGAGTCCATATTGCTCCATCACAGCTATGAATTTGCCGAGGTAAACGGTCTAATCTGAAGTCGGAAGCCACTCCTACAGCCCCTGATCACTGCGTTTTTAGATGTACTCCCAAAACAACCGAATCATGTTGTCTGGATCGCTCAGCAACGGTTACCGAATCCCGCCAACCGGTGAAGCAGGAGAGCCCCGCATTTTCGGCATTCACGAGAAAGCAACCTGAATGGGCTCTCTGTCGCTTGACTGCGACGCTCCGCTAGCGAGGAACGTCAGTTATAGATGAAGGTTGAAAAAAATTGGCGCCAGGGTTCTCGGTCCCTAGCGCCATCCTACCGGGTTATCTAGCCGAAAAGTTTCTTGGCCGTCATTCCGACAAGTTCGCCCTGATGGCGCGCGCCTTCAAGCTCCACCTCGCTGGGAAGCCGAGAGCCATCGCCATCGGCAATGGTGGTGGCACCGTAGGGTGAGCCACCCTTGACCTCATCAACTCCAAGCTGACCCTGGAAACTGTAAGGCAGGCCAACGATGGTCATGCCGAAGTGCAACAGGTTGGTGATCAGGGAGAACAGTGTGGTTTCCTGGCCGCCATGCTGGCTGGCGGACGCTGTGAACGCCGCACCTACCTTGCCATTCAGGGCGCCGCTGGCCCAGAGGCCGCCGGCCTGGTCGAGGAACGCGGCCATCTGGCTGCTGACACGGCCGAAGCGGGTTCCCGTGCCCAGCACAAGACCATCGTAATTTGCGAGTTCATCGACGGTAGCAATGGGCGCAGTCTGATCCAGTTTGAATCCGGCATCGTTGGCCACCGAATGGGATACTGTTTCGGGAACCCGTTTGATATCCTCTTCGGCGCCTGACTTGCGAATGCCTTCGGCGATGGCGTTCGCCATCAGTTCAATGTGTCCGTAACTGGAGTAGTAGAGTACCAATACCTTAGCCATGGGGTTGAGCCCTTTTAGATGGGTTAAAAGTAGTAACGGACCATTGCCCGGGGAGTGAATACGGTTTCGTCACCGCCGCCGAGAAAATCGGGGTTCTCGAAGTGGTGGATATCGAACCGCATGCCAGCGTCGAGGGTCTTGGCCTCGTTCAGGTAGACGAAGAAGTCCGGGCGGAACACGATCTCGTTGCCAAAATCGTCTTTGCGGTTGTTCACGATGAAGGTGGCCATATGCTTGATGGCAATGTCGCCGATCATGATGTCGTTCGACTGGTAGAAGATCCGAGAGAACAGGTTGGCATCCCGGACCACATTGCCGTCAAAGTCGGTTTTGCGGTAATAGAAGTCGGTTTCGAACCACTGGAAGCCTGGAATGTTCCAGGTAAGCAGGATCCCGTAGTTGTTGGCCTCAAAACTGCCGTAGTCTGACTTTTCGTAACGATAGGACAGCATGACATCCGAGATGGGCCCGAGACTGACGTTGGCTCCGGTCAGCTTGCTCAGACTGAATGCCGGGTTGGCAAAGATGACATAGGTGCTGTCGTTGCCCGGTATCCCACCCAGATCATTTCCGAAGGTATGTTCCAGATCAAACCAGTTGCGGCCGAACTTGTTGACGTCAAAATGTTCATACTGCAGCTGATACACCTCGCCGCTCTCATTGCCGTTGCCGTAGAGAATGTCTTCATCGGCGTCCCAGCTGTAGCCCGCAGCCACTGCGTTAACCTGGAACTGGATGTAGTCCTCAGCATGGGCGCCGGAAGTAGTCATGATAAAAGCGCTAGTCGAAAGGCAAATACTTCCAATTATATTTTTCATTGTTTCACCTGTTGTTTTTGTCGTGATGGTTCAGTAATCGAGGCTGGTCAGAAGGAGACCACCTTTTTCTTGATGAGGTTTTGGAGGATTTCTTCTCGGTTCTGATCCAGCAGCGGAGGTGCATTGACCGACGTGTTCTGCTGGCCGTCGTAGGAAATGGGTGAACGCACGGTCTTCCACTCGCCGCCAGAAGGGTGGGGCGCAGAAACCAGCAGGTTGAGGTGCTTGGCCTGTGGGTCTTCAAGCGCTTCGTCCGGCCGGTACATCGGTGCGTGTGGCACATCTTCCTGTTCCAGGCGCTCGCACCAGCTTGCTCTGGGCAAGGACTTGAAGATCGGGCCCATCATCTCAATCAGATCGTCCTGATGAGCGATACGGCCTTCCCGGGTGGCAAAGCGCTCATCCTTGAACAGATCCGGTATTTCCATGGCATTGGCAAGGCCTTGCCAGAATTTCTCGGGCGAGGACATGTGCAGGGCGATCCAGTTGCCATCGGCGCACTCAAACACATAGGACTGTGAAACCTGCGGACGGCTATAGGGGCCCATTACCTCGTTTTCGGCGTAAAAGTGAGTGAACGCATCGAGGTTGAAATGGCACATGGCTTCCAGCATGGAGACATCCACCCGCCGGCCTTTACCGGTGCGGTTCCGCTCGTGCAGGGCTCCGAGGATGCCGTAGGCGGCGTAGAAACCGGTCAGGGAATCGGCGACCGCAGGGCCAACCACCCTCGGGTTTGCCGGGTTGATGAACAGCCCCAGGAATCCACTGGCAGCCTGGGCTACGGTGTCGTAGGCCGGGCGAGCGGCCGCCGGGCCGTCATTGCCGAAACCACTGATACCGCAATAGATGAGCTTTTCGTTGATCGAGCGAAGCCGCTCTTCGCCGGCGCCCAACCGGTCCGCCGTTCCGGGTCGGAAATTCTGGATATACACATCCGCAGAACGAATCAGGTCGTCGAAGATGGCCAGGTCTTCCTCGGACTTGGTGTCCAGGGTAATGCTCTTCTTGTTGCGGTTGTAAGTCTGGAAATGGGGGCTGTACAGGCCGCCTTTGAAGGCACGGAAGGGGTCTCCGCTTCCTGGCCTTTCGATCTTGATAACCTCGGCCCCGAGGTCGGCCAGCAGCATCGACGCGGCTGGCCCGGTTATGAACGTTCCCTGCTCGATGACACGGATGCCTTCCAGAACGTTTGTCATGGGAATTCCCTCGTTACGAATATCAGTTGGAACTGGTAAAGCCGTCTGGCACTTCGCCCTCATACACCGAGCTTTTCGACGCCTGGTAGGAAAGTGCGAATCCGATGGAGTGCTGCTGCTCTTCGCGCAGATGGGCGAGCAATCCAGCGGTGCGGGCAAGAATGGGTATGCCCTTGAGCGACTCAATCGGGAAGCCGGCATCCAGCAAGGTGGCGGGAATCGCCGCCGACACATTTAGCTTGAGGTCCTTGCCGTAAATATCCGGGATCACTTTCTCCACCAGTTCCGCCGCCTGCATGTACTGACCATTCACGCCAAGCTTCTCTGCGGTTGAGAACAGGGCATTGACGCGAGGGTCCCTGGCCTTGTGAAGAGGGTGACCATAGCCCGGTAATGGTCTTTTGGCAGCCCGGTACTCGGAGACCACGGAAAAGGCGGCCTGGTCCAGAGAGACCTGCTCAGCCGACGCCCGGTTTACGATCTCGTCAAACAGCAGCCCGGCTTTGTCTGCGGCACCCAGAATCACTGAGCCACAACCCAGAATGCCGGCAGCAACTGCACCCTGAAGCGCTTCAGGAGAGGCGGCCAGCGTCATTCTGCTGGCCTGGACGCTCGGAACAAGCCCGTGTTCAGTGATGGCAATCAATGTGGCATCGGTCATGGCTTTCAGCCCTGCCGAGGGCTCTTTGCCGGTGAGCAGGAACAGGAAGTACTCGGTGAAACTGAGTTTTCCGATAAGCTCTTCCGCCAGATCCTTGCCACGAATGACGATGGTCTCGTCGTTTGACGTGCAGATGGATGTTCGTGGGATCGTCTCTTTCCCGATTTTCACGTAATCACCTCACAGGTAGTCTGTTAATGCGTATGCCAAACGGTGCCTGGAAGGCAGCCTTTATTGCTGCCAGCCTGCGCCACGCATGGTGTTGTTGGTGGGCACATCGTCTTCCTGCATCCACAGCGAAAGGGTTTCGTGGGCAGTTTTGTAGGCTTCGCTCATCAGTTCATCGGTTTCAGGAACAGAGGAGGTGAGCTCGACCTGCAAACCGCTGGGGTCGTGGAAATAGATGGAGTAGCAGTAGCCATGATCGGTTTCCACCGCTTCGATGCCCTGTTCACTGAGCTTGCGTTTGAATTCCAGAACCGCGTCTTTGCCGTCGACAGTGAGCGCGATGTGATGGCCAAAGGGGTTGTTGTTCTCGAACTTGTTGATAGAGGCCTCCCGTGAAGAGGCTTCGGATTTGAACTGGAAGAACGCCAGGCAGCTGCCATCGGCCATTTCGAAGAAGGTGTGAAATAATTGTCCGGCTGGCCGGTTACGGGGTTGACCCGTTCTACCCAGGTGCCAATCAGGGGAAGGCCGAGGATGTCTTCGTAGAAATGCCTTGTCTCCTCCATATCTTTAACCATGAAGGCATGGTGGTGGAGGCACCCGATCCGGTTAGTGGCACGACGGGTCTTTGCATCGGCGAGATATGGATTCTGTTGTTGAGCAGTCATGTGTCTACCTCTTTTGTTGTTAGCAGATCCTTTTCTCGACCATCGCCCCTGAGGCTCAGGCCGGTTCATCCGTGTGGTTTTCGCTTGGGTTGATTTCTGCGGTCAGCCAGTCCTGAAGCAGTGACCCGACCATGTCGGGTTGCTCCATCATGGGCATGTGCCCGCAGCTCGGAATGATTTCAAAATGACAATGCGCGATAAGGGATTGCATCCGGGCCATCACCGAGGCCGGGCGTAGGGAGTCCTGTTCGCCGGCAATCAGCATTACCGGGCAGTTGAGGCTGCGGAGAACATCTGTGGAATCCGGTCTTGTTTCTCCGGCCCTGATATGGGATTCGAGGCGCTCAACCGGTTGGCGGCCAATCATCCGGACCATCTCGTCCAGAAGCACCTGATTACCCCGGTTTTCTTCTGCCAGCAGGTTGGGAGACCAAGCCTTTGCCATGGCGGTCATGCCTTGGGACCGGGCCAGTTCGATCATGTCCAACCGGGCGTTGGTTTCCTGGGCACCGGCTTCGCCTTCCGGCTTTGGTGTGTGCTCGGTAGCGATCAGACAGAGCCGCTGCACCCGTTCGGGAGCCAATCGACAGATTTCCATGGCGACTCGGCCACCCATGGAATGACCAGCCAGTGAAAATTGTGGCGGTGCCGATGCCAGCACCCGTTCGGCCATACCGGTAACAGAACCCAGATCGCCGTAATCGGCGATCTGAATCTCAGCGGACTCCTCCAGATGCCCGGCTACAGGTGCCCAACTTGCCTGGTCACAGACCATGCCTGGGAGCAATATCAGGGTTTCTTGATTCTGGCGCTGGTGCATCGCTCGGTGTACCTCTGTTTGTCCTGACCATGCAGGATATTTCTTGTTCTGAGTGTTAAATCACCATGATCAAAGAGTACCCATGGCCACCTATGAACAGAAGTGATATTTTTCGATAGAAACGATCGATGAGGTCACTGGTATGGAGTTAAGGCATTTACGGTATTTTCAGGCCCTCGCAGCGACGCTGAACTTTACCCGCGCAGCGGAGAAGTCCCACGTCACGCAGTCAACGTTGTCGCACCAGATCAAGCAGCTGGAGGAAGAATTGGGTGTGCCCCTGTTCGAGCGGGTGGGGAAAAAGGTCCTTTTGACTGAGGCGGGGGAAACTCTGCTGGACCAGATCGGGCCCGCAATGCGGATGATTGATGAGGCAACCTGGCACATAAAAGACGCTTCCGAGGTAGTGAAGGGCACGATACGTGTGGGAGCCACCCACAGCTTCAATATACGTCTGGTTCCGGATTGTGTGGCTGCTTTTCTGAACCGACATCCTTCGATCAAGGTGGTTGTTGAGGAACTGTCCGGCAATGAAATTACCGAGCGTCTGAAGCAGGACCAGATTGACCTGGGAATCAGCTACCGGCCCAGGGACCAGACTGACCTGCACTTCGAACCTCTGTACAACGAGGAATTGAAGCTGGTTGTAGGCAAAGGCCACCCCCTTGCCAAGCGTAAAAAGATACGCATGGTGGAGTTGCAAATGGTCCGAATGACGCTGCTCCCCGAGTACTTCTCAACCCGACAGATTCTGGATGAGTGTTTCGCGGCCGCCCGGGTGGAACCCCAGGTGGTGGTTGAGCTTAACTCGGTGATGCCGATGGTTGAGCTGGTTAAAAAAACAGATCTCGCAACGATCGTCAGTGAAATGGTGGTGCCGAACCGTGAGGATCTCAGAGTGATTCCGATTGAGGACCCGACGCCCATGAGAACCCCCGGGCTTTTGTGGGTTCGTGGCGGGCCCCAATCGGAAGCGGTAAGGCATTTCGTCAATTCGGTACGGCGTTACTCTTCGCAAGGTTAATGCTCCGAATTCTAGAAACAGGGTGGAACCGGATGTATTTCCCGAATAAGCGGTTTGTGGGTTTCCCCGGATCAGTACCTTCGGCCGAAAGAGTGACAAGTCCGCTGTTTTGATGATGGCTTCAGAGCAGTGGCTCCAAAATTAAGTGGTAGGTGTATTAGGACACATTGAATGAGGCTGGAAATGTTGCCATTGCGATTGCTGATTCGCCGAAGCATGACAAGCAAGCGTTTTAAGGCGTCCGGTATACGGTGCCTACACTGTATAAGCTAGATTTGTTCCTTGGTCTTATCAAGGGGCTGATTTTAATGATTTTTTGTGCGTCGGAAACGACATCGTAGCGACGTAGCTGTGCGCACTGGGAGCTCACGAGGGAACGCGAAAGGACAAGTAATAATTTGGGCGCACAGCGGCGTCGCATTCGACACTCTGGTGAGTAATCAGTGTGAGCTGTAATGGGCGCGGGTTTATTTCTGGCGTGATTTACTGATTTTTCCCTTCACCCACGCTTCAAGCCTGTCAGATTGCCAGTAGCCGAGCAGGCCGATAGTCAGGAGTGAAAGGAAAAATGATGAAAAACCGATGAATCCTGAAATGAGATCCATAATCGTCCTCCGGTTTTTGCGTTTAGCTAATGAGAAATTAACCCGCATGCTATCGAGCTATGGTGAATTTGGAGGTTTCCGCATCTGTGTAAATATGGTGGAAACAAACACAGAAGGAAGCCCAACCATGAAAATTGAAATTCTCTTGAGAGTCATCAGAGCCACTTCTTCGTCAAAGGTTATCAAGATGGTGTCGGTCGGCGCTATAGCAACTGTCTCGCTGGTTATTCTTTCGTCGGCGTTCGCGGGTTTTGACACTGACACAGATTCATTGACTGCGTTTAGTGTTGTCTATCCGATAGTATCCGATTATTTTCGACGGAAAATATTCTTATCGGTAGTTTTAGCCGCGTTATTCTGCAATGTGATGCCGATGCTTGATGAATATTGGAGCCAAATTTTATCGGATATAGAAAACGGAATTGATGAGGAGTGATTCTCAGTTTTCTGCGCCAGGAATCCGATTTAAGACCAAGAAAACGCCAAGAGTCATCATCCCCAGCCCAGAGAGCCTCTTAATGCTCAAAGTAAATTTCTGTACGCCCATTAAACCAAAATGATCAATAAGGCTCATTGCGATGAGCTGTCCCAGCAATACAAAAGCAACCGCATTGGATATGCCAAAACGAGGTGCAACCCAAGTGATTGTCAATATATAAAATAGGACAAAGAAGCCTCCGAGATAAAAGTAAAAAGGAACATTTTCAACAAATATCCTATTAGGGAATCCTTCCGTGATGATCAAATAGGATGTTGCCAAAACTAATGCAACTGTAAAAAGAATGGTTGCGGCAAGGGCAGGACTCTGAAGTTTTATACCGAGTCCACCGTTAAGCGTTGCCATCACGGGTATTCCTATCCCCGCGACCAGCATGAGCAGGGCATAGGCGAATGAACTGTTCATTTTCTATCCTCGGGAGAGTTTCAAATTTCTTCTGCACTAACTTGGGCGGCCAAGATTTCATTAAGGCAGTGGCGAATTTGCGCAGGCATGGTTACAGAGCAATTTTGGTCACGGTCCACGAAAACGTGCACCACTTGACCATGGGCTGCGGCTTCTTCTTCCGATTCTCTGAAAATACCTAACTCATAAGTAACGGAACTGTTTCCAAGCTTCGAGACCCTGAGACCGACTGAAATTGAATCGGGATATGCAACGGGGCGTCGGAATTGGCAGGATGAGCTAACGACATAGCCCACTATTTTGGCCGAGTGAATATCGAGGCCACCCCGCTCTATTAGGTATCGATTAATCGTTGAGTCGAAATAGGAGTAATAGGTAACGTTGTTCACGTGTCCGTATACATCGTTGTCCATCCAGCGGGTGTAGACGGGGTAGAAAACCGAGAAATCCTGTCGATTCACCTTGGCCCTCCAGGAGTATGATTTTGGGCGCCTCGATTCCTGACATTGGGGCGCCCTGGTTTATTTGGGATTTATTTCATTCCGCCCAGGCACAGGTATTTAAGCTCCATGTATTCGTCCAGACCGTAGTGGGAGCCTTCCCGGCCAAGGCCGCTTTCCTTTACCCCGCCAAATGGAGCCACTTCTGTAGAGATAATGCCTTCGTTGACGCCAATCATTCCTGATTCCAGTTCTTCCGCCACGCGCCATACCCGATGGATATCGCGGCTGTAAAAATAGGCTGATAAGCCGAACTCGGAATCGTTTGCCATGGAGATTGCCTCGTCGTCGGTTTCAAACTTGAACAACGGCGCAACCGGCCCGAAGGTCTCCTCTCGGGCGATCAGCATTTCCTGAGTAGCGTGAGTGAGAATTGTTGGTTCAAAGAAGGTTCCGCCTAGGGAATGAGCTCGGCCACCCAAGGCAACCTTAGCCCCCTTCGATGTAGCGTCTTCAATGTGTCGCTTCACCTTCGCGAGCGCCGCATCGTTGATGAGGGGGCCCTGCTGGGTTTCGCCTTTGAGGCCGGGACCAACCACCATTTTGCTGACTGCAGTTTTCAGCTTTTCGGTAAAGGCGTCGTACACGCCTGCCTGAACGTAAACTCGGTTTGCGCAGACGCAGGTCTGTCCTGTGTTGCGGTATTTCGAGGCCATAAGGCCTGCAACAGCCGCATCCAAATCGGCATCATCGAAAACAATGAAGGGGGCATTGCCACCAAGTTCCAAGCTGACCTTTTTGACGGTGTCGCTCGCTTGTCGCATCAGGAGCTTTCCGACCGGCGTAGATCCGGTAAACGAAACCTTGCGCACAATAGGATTACCTGTCAGCTCGCTACCGACAGAGACTGCATTAGGTTTGGAACATGTGATGATGTTGATCAGACCGGCCGGTACACCGGCTTCTTCCGCCAGTGCGGTGATGGCCAGTGCGGAGAGAGGTGTATCCTCGGCGGGCTTCACCACTACAGGGCAGCCCGCAGCGAGAGCTGGCGCAACTTTACGAGTAATCATCGCTATCGGAAAGTTCCACGGAGTGATAGCCGCGACTACACCAACCGGTTGTTTGATGACAACAATGCGTTTGTCCTTTCCATGCCCTGGTATGACATCGCCGTAGGCCCGTTTCGCTTCCTCGGCGAACCATTCGATAAAGCTTGCACCGTAACCAACTTCGCCTCGGGATTCCGCCAGAGGCTTTCCTTGCTCAGCGGTCATCAGACGAGCAAGATCCTCTTGGTTGGCCATGAGTAGATTGAACCATTTGCGCAGTATGTTGGCTCGTTCTTTGGCCGGGGTGGAACGCCATGCCGGCCAGGCGGCTTCTGCCGCCTCAATCGCTACACGAGTGTCGGTATCATCCATGTCCGGCACCGTTGCCAACTGATCACCGTTGGCCGGATTGGTCACGGCAAAAGTCTTCCCCGATTTAGCCATTATCCATTGGCCATTGATATATGCCTGTTCGCGCAGAAGTTCGCGATTCTTTAATTCAAGAGACATGAGTAACCTCAATCAATTAAAAATTTGACCGAATCAGAAAGCGGCCTTGTAGATTGCCAAGGCATCAGTTTCAGACACTTCCCTGGGGTTGTTCACAAGCAGCCGAGTTTGCTTCATGGCATCTGAAGCCAAGGTGGCCAGATCTGACTCCCCAATCCCGACCTCACGCAGAGTTTGCTCTAGCCCCAGATCAGCACTTAGAGCCTCAAGACGGTCGATGAACTGATTAACCCTCTGATCGACAGGTGCAGTTGCCATATCCGGAAAGACATCGGTCGCCAGAATTGCATAGGCTTTGTCACAAGTCTCCGCGTTAAAACGCATGACGTGAGGCAGCACCAGTGCGTTGGAAAGGCCATGGGGTACATGGAAAATTCCGCCGATCGGGTAGGCCAGAGCATGCACTGCAGCTACGGGCGAGTTGGCAAAAGCTTGGCCGGCAAGCATCGCTCCGAGCAGCATGTCAGAGCGAGCCTTGACATTGCTGCCATCCTTCACGGCTGTCTCGATATTGGCTCCGAGCAAGCGGAGGGCTTCGCGAGCGAGCGCCTTGGAAACTGGATTGTTGTTTGCTGAAGCTGACGTATAGCTTTCGATTGCATGAACCATGGCATCGATTCCGGTAGCCGCGGTCACGTGAGCCGGAAGCCCGAGTGTCAACTCGGCATCCAGAAGAGCGATGTCAGGAAGCAGCTGAGGCGCAACAACGCCTTTTTTCTCAGTTTCACCAACAGTAATTATTGAGATCGGGGTGACCTCTGAGCCTGTTCCTGCTGTGGTTGGAATTTGAATCAGTGGTAAACGTTGGCCTTTAGCCTGTCCAACACCATACACGTCGTCAAGCTTTTCTCCGCCGCCAATAAGAAGCGCAATTAGTTTGGCAACATCCATGGATGAGCCGCCACCAAATCCAATAACACCATCTACCCCTGCTTCCAGCGCGTCAGCTAGCGCTGCCTCTACGACCGATACAGGCGGGTCGGCAACCACTCCATCGAATAGCTCATATCGCACGCCTGCCTCGTTGAGGGACGTTGTAGCCACGTCGAGCAGTCCCGCTTTGATCAGCCCGGGATCTGTAACTAGCAGTACCTTTTTGCCCATGTGCTCTTTGACGATTTGCCCGAGGCGCTTGATCGCGCCGGGTTCGCAAATAACGCTTTTGGTTGTGTTAAACGTAAATGCAGTCATTTGTTCCTCCTAAGTCAGCGACGCAATCGGTTCGACGCTTCCACGTTCGATCTGAAAGGCTTTGTCGACTAGATCTGCGGAATGTGATTGATCCGATTCAGACAGCAACACGGTTAGGCCTTCATCTTTGAGAGTGCTCAAGACACTGGCGAGTCGTCTGGACAGTGCCGGTGCGACGCCCTCGAATGGTTCGTCCAGTAGCAGCAAGTTGGTTCCAGTCATCATTGCTCGGGCCAGGGCAACGAGCTTTTGCTGACCGCCGGATAACTGGAGCGCTCGTCGATCGGAGAAGGACTCTACCTCTGGCATCATTTCGTAGATCCAGGCAAGTCTGGCTTCTGCGTTAACGAGTTGGCAGGCCCATGCTGGCGCCATGATGTTTTCTTCGACCGTCAGATCAGGTACGAGACGTCGATCTTCTGGCATATAGCCAATGGACATGCCTGCGCGCTCATAAGAACCCTGATTGGTCATGTCCTCGCCATTGATCAGTACCTGGCCCGCTTTCGGCTTGATGAGGCCCATAATGGATCGGAGTGAGGTCGTCTTTCCGGCGCCGTTGCGCCCAATCAGCCCGACCATAGAACCCTTACTGACGGAAAAGTTGACGTCACGGAGAATAGTGGTACCGGCAATCTCCGTAGTGACATTTTTAAGTTCTAACATGGGCAGACTCCTTGCTGGTGCTGGCCTCGTTTTCGCTAAGATCGAGGTGATGCCCAACCACCAATTCCTGGACTTTGGCGTCAGACAAAACGGTTTGGGTCGGACCATCCGCGAGAACCCGGCCGTCGTAAAACGCGAGAACTCGGTCGGCGTAACGCAGAACGACTTCCATATCGTGCTCGACGAACATTGTTGCAGCATCACTTTTCCGGACAGCCGCCATGACGGTATCCATCAGTAAGAATTTATCCTCGATGGCAACGCCTGAGGTTGGCTCATCCAGCAGCATCAACCCTGGCTCAGCGAGCATTGCCATGGCAATGTCCAACAGTTTGCGAACTCCTTGGGGCAGAGTAGAGACAACCTCCTCCGCGTACTGCTCGATTTCATATTCGCGGAGTACAGCACGGGCCTTTTCGACTTTTTCCCTGGATCTGAGAGGCTTAAGAAAGCTCAATTTGCGGTCGACGGAGAAACCGAACGCAATCAGCATATTCTCCAAAACCGTCAGTTCCTGGAATAGTTGAGGCACCTGAAAGGAGCGACCAACGCCCGCCAACGAGACGTCCCTGGGTGACTTCCCGATGATGGATTTACCGCGCACGAGAATGTCGCCACCGGACGGCTGGATATAGCCCGTCACCATATTGATGAAGGTGGTTTTGCCAGCCCCGTTGGAGCCGATAACTCCAACTACCTCGCCTGTATTCAGTTCAACATTGATGTCGGTGGCAGCAGTGACTGCGCCAAACGTTCGCTCCAGATTGACCGTTTTCAACAAAGCGCTCATGACGTTTTCCTCGCTTTCTTGTTTTGGAATCGTTCAACCAGAGACCACAGACCGGATGGCATGAACAGGATGATTGCCAGCAGGGCAAAGCCCAGAATCATTTGCCAGGTGTAAGGCGACACGGCGAACGCATAAGTGCGCAGGGCCTCAAACAGAACGGCTGCAACGATCGGGGCTGCAACATGAGCGGTCCCACCCATCAGCGCTATAAATACAAACTCGCCTGAAGTGGTCCAATACGCCATCTCTGGATCTACGTGACCGCTTACCAGAGCGGTAATAGTGCCGCCAATAGCAGCCAGGGCCGCCGCGATTATGTACTTTACATACACCACACGGAACACAGAGCCGCCCAGATACTCCAACCGAATTTCGTTTTCTCGAACGGCCTCACCGGCGTAACCCGATAGAGATTTCAGGTACCGCCATGCGACAGCTCCAAGAACGATTACGAGGATTACTGCGACAATCAGAACCAGGTCTGATGAAGCTTCAGCACCCGGAGTCCAACCCAATAGGCTGGGATTGGCAACGTTAAAACCATCAGTAGACCCAAGGAACTGATTGCGCACCAGCAAGCCATACAGAATCATCGAGAACGCCATCGAAAACATTGCGAAGAATATCTCTCGATAGCGACACAGTAGCAGGCCGATGATGGCTGCTATGGCAACGCTGACGGCAACAGACGCAAGCATGATGACCAGAATGTCAGTGACTCCCACGAACTGGGTCAGCATGCCGGCAACGTAGGCGCCTACGCAGTAGTACAGGCCTTGGCCAAAGGAAACCAGGCCAGCGCGCATGAGAAGCACCAGGCCGAGTACTACGAGGCCTTTGCCCATCGCGATGGTAAAAAGGTAGGACATCCACTGCGGTAGCAGGAGGCCGCCTGCAATGACTACCAACCCGAGTACGAATAAAAGCGCTAGGGATCTTGTTTTCATCAGATTTTCCTCGCGTTGGCAACGGCAAACAGGCCTTGTGGGCGAAATGCCAACACGAGCCCCATGACCGCGTAGATAACGAACAGCTCAACCTCTGGATACAGATGCACGGCCGCAGCTCGCGCCATGCCAACGATCAGGGCACCGACCAGAGCACCGGTAATGCTTCCAAGGCCTCCAATCACGACCACAGCGAACGCAAGTACAATGACCTCTATGCCCATGCCTGGCACTACGGAGAGCCCAGGGGCAGTCAGAGCTCCAGCGAGTGATCCGATACCAGCTCCAATCAGAAAGGTAATGGTGAAGATTCGGGCAACGTTGATGCCGAGTGCGCTGGCGATTTCACGATCGTGAATGACTACTCGAAGCAGTTTTCCGTTGCGGGTACGGTTCAGGCCATACCAGAGTGCGAGACCGATCAGTATACTCACGCCGATAAGCATGAAATCGTAATTGGCGAAGGATAATCCGGCGAACTTGGTTCGGCCCAGCAGGGTGTAGGGTTGGTAAGCAAAGTAGGGTTCAACCCCCCAGATTAGCTTGATGGCATCTTCCATGATGAGCAGGACGCCATAGGTGACCAGGATCATGACGACCTCGTCCCTGCCGTACATGAATCGCAGAAGGCCTCGTTCAACCAAGAGCCCCACGGAAATGCCGGCGACAAGGGCGGCGGCGATCAGTGCGACGAAGCTGAACCAGGGAACAGAGCCGGTAGAAAAATACCAGCCAACCATGGCAGCACCCGAGTACGCACCGAGGGCGTAAAAGCTGCCATGGGACATATTGAGTATGCGCATGACCCCGTAAATCAGGGTTAGACCGGCAGAAATGATGAACAGCCATGAGGCGTAGACCGAGCCATCCACCAGTATTGCAAGAAGTTGTTTCATTGTAAGACTCCCGATGCTTTGCACAGACCTCGCCTGCCGTCCGGGCCATCTACCGGTCGGGGAGGTGCGAAAGATCGTTGGAAAGTCTCATCGGGACCGGACGGTCCCGATGAGCATGTTGCTAGGTCAGTGGGCTCAGTTGCACTCGGCACCTGGCATGCCGGCTTTGATCCACTCTACAGTCTCTGCGCCTTCCGGCGGGTTGACGCAATCTGCAGGGTAGCGGGTAATGTCGGTAAAGGTGATTTCACCGTCTACTCGTTTTAGGCGACCGTAGACCATCTCTGTTGCAGCCTGATGGCCCTTACCACGGCTCATCTCAACCCGGCCGCCTGGGCCGTCAAATTCGAGACCTTCAAAGGCAGTGATCACCTCTTCGGTAGAGGCACCAACTCCAGCCTTATCTTGAGCCAGCTTGAGGCCAATCAGCGCATGGGCCATGTGGTAGGCAGGGAACGTCGGCGGTGTGCCGAAACGCTCAGTGAACTCTGTTTGGAACCAAGTATTTAGTTCGCTTTCCGGGGCGAACGGACCGAAGGGGCCACGGGCACCAATGATGGCGCCGTCCGGCAGGTGGTCGCCAAGGCTGTTCAGAGCAGTTTCGCCGGCAGTGAAGATAACCTGGTTGTCCGCGAGCAGACCACGAGCGGCTGCCTGAAGTACGAATGCGTCTGTGTCACCACCCCAGAAAGATGTGTGGATAACATCTGCGGAGTTTACTTGCAGAGCAGAAATTTCGGCGCCGTACTGACCCGCAAACAATTTGGGGAACTGTTCTGTCGTGATCTCAAGATCGCCGCCACGCAGGACCTTTAGAGTCTCGGTGAAATCGCGCCAGCTGTCGTGACCCCAAGAGTAGTTCTGGTTTATGCCTGCGACAGATTCCAAGTCGGGAACGTTTTCGTGCACGTAGCGAGCCGCTCCGATGTTGTCCATGCTGGCGGTAGAGTGGGTGCGGAAAACATACTCGTAGTCAGCTTCCTCGAAAACTCGGGGCGTGCCGCAGTCGAACAATACGGTCAGCATCTTGAGTTCTTCAGCGACCGCTGGGATGGCGAGACAGTCGCCGGAAGAGATGTAGCCTACGACTGCATCGACGCCATCGCGTTCAACGAGGTTTCGAAACTCTGAGGTTTGTTTCGTTGCACCGCCAGCCTCGTCAACATAGACAGGTGTAATCATTCGACCATCAATTCCCTTACCCTCAATAGGTGCGGGCAGGGTGCCGTCGTTGATGGCATCGATTACCAGGTCAGCAGCGTTCTTGGCGGGAATTCCGAAAGGCCCGGAAGCGGCGCCTGAGAGAAAGGTTACAAGGCCCAGTTTGTATTCTTCATTAGCGTAAACGTTGAGGCTCATGGCACCTGTAGTCATGGCACAGGCGACCGTCGCTGCGGTAAGCAGGGGACGTTTCATATCAGATCTCCAGACTGTTGTTCTTGTGTCGTTTGGTTGGACAACCAGTATTGTTTTTTTCCGGTGTCCTGCCCGACGTTTTTCAAGCCGGCCTGTGTATGTCTGCACGCCCTATGCCAGAATTTCTACCTTCTTAAGATGCTGTTTTTTAAAAAAAATATCTCTGCGTGAGATTTTCTGAATTGGATGAGCGAAATCCGCTCATGTTGGGCGAGCGTAAATGAGCGGTTTTCGCTCATTCTCTTGCCGAGTGAACTTGCTCGTAATCAGACGGGTAATAGATTTGCCAATTACCGAGCATTACGTTCGCTGGAGGATAGCGAGGATCCTCTACCGTCTCACCAATCGCCATTACTTGGCGGATCTGATGAGTAACCGGATCCATCGAGGATTGGAAACCGGGCGGGTCCTCTGGCGTAGTCAGGCTCAAATTTTCGAAAGCTCGCTCAATGCCTTCGAGATTTCCGTAGTCGCCGCTTACCTGGCGAGCGGCCTCGGCAATTGCAAGTATGCCGGTGAACGCGCCTTGCGCCCCGGAGGAGGGATAGTAACCGGCCTGCCGCTGAAACTCCTGGACAAACCACCGATTAAAATCAGTTTCTGGCCAGTTGTTGTGATGCCGGGATGCGAGTAACAAACCAAGAGGCATGCGATCGCCTAAGTGAGCAAAAATCTCGTAATCGCCACCTTTTTCAAAGTTCGCGAAGCGGGAAACATCAAACAGCCGGGTGTCAGTAGCCTGGGTGACGAAAGCGACGAAATCCCCTCCCCACAGGCTATTCACGACCAAGTCTGGTTTCTGTCGGATCAGCTCATTGATGTAGTGGCTGTAGTCTGGCTCACTTAACCGAGGCCAGAGCGTGCCGGCAATCTCATAATCCACACCCAATTTATTCAGAGCCTCGCGAAAATCGGCCCACACCTGATAACCATACTCGTAGTCTGGACCCAGGTACGAGATTCGAAGCGGTTTTTTCTTCAAGTGGTCATCAAAGTAGTCTCTGACAAAGAGCGCCCCCGCAGTCATCGATTGCCGGGTGTCGTTCGTTACACGGAAATAGCGATCGTGGAAAAATTCATCGGTGAGCCTGGACGAAGCGTGATCTGTACCAATGAAAAATGCATTTGCAGAAGCCGCTATTTCGGTGACCTGAATGGCGACCGACGAGTTAACTACTCCGCATAGAAACGTGGCTCCCTCCTCGTGGACGAAACGTTCCGCGATCGTAACGGCGGTAGAACGTTTTGATTTTGTGTCACCCAGTAAAACCCTGAGGCGCGGCAGGTCGGGGGCCCCTCTCTGTTCAAGGAATTTGAGCGCCAGTCTTATGCCGACCACCGAATCCCGACCAAGGACGCCTGCACGGCCGGACATAGGATATAGGCAACCTACGGTTATATCGGCCGTATCCTCGGGTGCTCCCAGGGCCTCAAGCGAGTTGGCTTGCGCGGACCAGATGAGAAACAACAGTAGAAAAAGCACGGCCCGACAACGGCTAAAGTGATCGGGATTGATGCGAATCAAAGCTCGTCTCCTATAAGTCCCAGCTTTTGCATCCTTCGCTTTAGAGCGTGGCGGGATATTCCAAGGGAGTTTGCGGCATCGCCTTTACGTCCGTTGGATTGGGCTAGTGCTTCCAAAATACACTGAGCCTCCCGTTTTGCCATTTCGCTGGCTAATGAACTGCTGCTATTTATGGGGTCCCTGTAATCGGCCTCAGCCGAACTCTTCGCTTGAGAAGTTGATCCAATAATCTCTGGAGGTAGCCGGTCGATGCCAATGCTTTCACCGGCGTATAAGATGGTCAGTCTCTCAATAGTGTTGCGCAGTTCTCTAATATTTCCGGGCCAACTGTAATTACACAGCCTGGTGAGAGTTTCGGAAGTTAGATTGATCGGCTGGCAGGATTCCTGTGTGGCGAGTTCCCAGGCAAAGTTTGATGCCAGCATGGGGATGTCTTCCTTGCGGTCAGCAAGTGATGGAATTGTAAGGGGCATGACATTCAGTCGGTAGAACAAGTCCTCGCGAAATTTTCCTGCCTGGGCTTCAGTCTGTAGGTTCCTGTTACTTGCCGCGATGACGCGTAGATCGGCATCAATTTCTTTCTGGCCGCCGACCGGGCGAAAGCGGTGAGTTTCCAGGAAGGTTAATAGCTTGGCCTGTAGAGGCAGGGGCAGCTCTCCGATCTCGTCCAAGAACAGAGTGCCACCATTGGCTAGCTCAACTAGTCCGGTTCGACGTTTGTCGGCACCGGTGTAGGCTCCTTTCTCAGCACCAAACAGTTCCGCTTCTAGCAGGTTCTCTGGCAGGGATGCGCAGTTCACCGCAACGAAGGGGGCGGTTTTGTCTCTGGTAGAATGCAAAGCCTTTGCTATGAGGGTTTTGCCGCTGCCTGATGGTCCTTGTAGAAGGATTGTGCGAGCTGAGCTGTTGCCAATCCGCTCGACTGTCTCAAGTAGCTTACGCATGGCCGCGGAGCGACCAATAAGCCCGTGGGTATCAGCTTCGCGTTCTCGCCGATAGGCCACCTCCTCAGTAAGTTGACGATGTTTATGATTGCGCTGAATTAAAAGAATCAGCTCATCAAGGTCAAAAGGCTTGGTGATGTAATCCTGTGCGCCCTTTTTTACGGCTTCGACAGCAGCGCGAGTATCGCCATGGGCAGAAATCATAATGGTGATTGGAGGGGCCGATAGGGTTTGGATTCGATCCAGAACGTCAAAACCTGATTGGTCTGGCAGTTTAAGATCGAGAAGCACAACATCCGGACTTCGGTTTTCGATCTCGGCAAGTCCGTCTTTGCCCTCGTAGGCGGCGAAAACCGTCATACCTTCCTCTTCGAGAGAAAACATCAAACTGCTGACAAGATTTTTCTCGTCATCAATGATAAGGACGGTTGGCTTTCGCATTAAATCGATTCCTGGTTTTCGTTGTTCAGATAAAGTGGCAGCTTGAGAGTTACCTTCAGGCCCTCGCCAGAAATACTTTGGAAACGCAGGTTGCCCTGATTGGCTTGGGCGAGCTGTCTGCAGATGGCCAGACCGAGACCAGTGCCGTTAGTTTTCGTTGTGAAGAAAGGCTCTGTCAGATGACTTAGGTGGTCCGCACTCACGCCGGGGCCGTTGTCGCTTACCGAAACATAAACAGCCAAGCCTTGCTGTTTGGTCCGAATAGTGATCCGGCCGCCAATGCCTTCCATTGCCTGAATCGCGTTCATTACCAGATTCATCACTATTTGACGGACCTGTGAAGAATCGGCCCAAGCATGAACTTGGTCGTGTTCGATTTGAACCAATTCTATTCCATGGCGATGGGCCACCGCGTCGGCGAGGATTTTCACTGTTTCCACAACTTCGATAATGTCGACCTTGCCAGCCTTGGCTTCTCTAGGGCGAGCATAATCCAAGAGCAACTGGACAACGTCGTTGACTCGATCTATCTCATGATCAACTGATTCCATGAGCTTTTGGCGCTTTGGATCTGATTCCTTACGAGACAGGGCCTGGATAGTGGTCTTGATTGTTGCGAGAGGGTTTCTGATTTCATGGGCAACGCCAGCCGAAAATTGCCCCAATATGGCTCGACGTTCAACGTCGACCATACTCTTTACCAAGCGCCGAAGACGTAGGCGCATACGTTCAAGCGCGAAAGCAAGATAGCCAATTTCCGCTGTGCCCTCAGTGTGTAAGGGGGTATCAAAATCCCCGCCTGCGACCCGATCAGCCCCTTCAATCAAAGGTGTAACCTGCTTTTCCAATCGCCTGGAAAGATGGCGGGACAATAGAATGACTGCTAACGCCGCACCGGAAGCTAGAAGAATTAGTCCGAATCTGGCGGACTCCAAGGGGCCCAGAAGCGGGTCCCCCAGCCATTGAAGTCTTATGTGCCAGCCCTCGATGAACTCGTTTGAGTTGATGTCTTTGGCTGACGGGGCAGGTCGCATAGGAATGTTTCCTACCGCAGTTATTGGCACGTTTTGAGGAGTGACGATAAGGGGACTTTGTAAACCGGGAAGGCTCAGGTCCTTCACTTGATCGGTCAGGCTTGCAAGTCGGACGACCAGGCCAACCCAAGCTCCAGGTGCAGGGATCAGGCCCGTGGGGCTGAGTCTGAGAATGAACCAACCGGGCCTTTCATCAGTGGGGAGGGCCGGGCCGATGACTTTTCCGTTGGCAAATGGAGTAACGGGCAGGGTTTCTAAGGCTACTCCGTTCAGGAGAGGTTGGGTTAAATACCAAAGAGGCTCTTCAAACGTGGCTGGTTTGACAACGACTCCATAAACATGGGGGCTGTCAAGCTGTTGGCGAAGCAGAGTCGTGACTTCTGCTCCTGGTTTGTCTCCAGGTCTGGCCGCCGTTAACCATTCGAAAATCTCAGGGATATCAGCAAGAGCTTCAAGTTCGTAAATTCTCTCCTGGAGAAATGTCCTGAGAAGGTTCTCAGCTCCAGCGAGACGAGCATTTGTCCGACTCTCAGTTACCTTATCGAGTGCTTTTACATACTGAGTGTCATATAGGAATGCCAGCACAGCAAGAGGTATCAACGCAATCAAAAGTGCGCTGAACAGGTATTGTCTCGCCAAGCCATTTCGACGAAGAACGCGCAAGCGAACAGGGGTGGATGAGTCGTGTTTTATTATGCTTTTCATCAGGGGATCATATCGGGAGTTAAGCTATCTGGGAATATCCCCTTTTGGTGGAGCTTTGCTTTGCCGTAACAACAGATCTGTCCTATCGAGCAGGAAGATTGCCATTTTTTCCGTGCTGTACTTTTCGGGCTATATCACCGAGTGCTCTTGGATTCAGGTAGGTGCCAGAAGTTTGGAAATCATTGTTTCGGCAATTACTTAGCATTTCTTAAGGATTCTTGGGTAATTTAGATAACTGATTTTAAAAGCTTATTTAAACACCGTTCAGAATTTTTGCGGAGTTTGACAATGTTTTTTCGCAAAGTAACAAATCCTTGCTAGCGATTAAAAATCAATCACATTACCTTGGCCGAAATTTTGATTTCTCCAGACAAGAGGGTGCCTGAATTGCGTCGTTTACCACTGATTTTTATGCTGATTATCTTCGCCGTTTCTGCCCAGGTGATTGCCGCCCCCAAGCTGACGATCACCAGTAATGCAGATACTCTCGTTCTGGACCGGAATGAGCTGGAAAGCTTTCCCCAAACCACCTTTTCGACAATCAGCCCCTACTTTGACGGCGAGGTTCAGTTCTCCGGTCCGACCCTGGCCCGCATTCTGGAGACATTTGGAGTGTCGGGCGAAACACAGATCACCCTGACCGCTCTGAACGATTACAAGGTCACCGGTTCTCTGGAAGAGCTCCTGTCGCTGGATGCGATCATTGCCACCCGTCGGGATGCCAAAACGATGTCGGTTCGCGACCGGGGCCCTTTCTGGATCACTCTGCCGCTGTCCCAGCGTCCCGAACTGGATGAGGAAGATTTTCATCGTTATATGGTCTGGCAGCTCAGCGGCATTGAGCTGAACTAACTGTGAACAAGGGCACTCTCCTTTCCGGACTGTTTTCGCGGACCACAGTCGTCTTTCTGTTCCTTATCGTGCTCTTGCTATTGGGTGGGAGCTTCTATACCTATTTCCAGGATAGAAAACTGCAGTCGGTGTCTCTCAGCACAATACGAATGGCATCCTGGAACCTGGCCCAGTTGGGCAATGAGGCAAGTGCGTTTGACAGGGAGCTCTCGCTTTCGGCGAATGGTGTAGGCGATCCGGACGAGTTGACCCTTCGCTACGATGTTTTGTGGAGTCGGTATGATTACCTGCTGAATGGCGCCGAGTCGAGGGCAACGCGGGATCATGAGGATAACGAGGAGCGTCTGGAAAATCTGTTCAGTGATTTGAGGGCACTTGAGGGGCCAATTCTGGCCGGGAACGAAAATGGTTCGGACAGCCTTGCTTCTGTGTCGGAGCAATGGAACCGTCAGAAAACCGGAATTCAGCAGCTGGTCATCGATAACTTCGTCGGTGATGAAGCCAGTCGGTTGGTGACTGCCGTGGAGGAATCCCGCGATCGCCTGGCGAATCTCCGAATACTCACCTTGGCGGCCCTGGTCGCGGTTTTCCTCTATCTGGCTCTGGCCATCGCCTTTGTGCGCAGGCAGTCCAAAGAGGATCCTGTCACCGGTCTTCCGAACAGCCAGTACCTCCACAGTATTCGAGGCGTGGCTCCCGACAAAGCCATCATTACTTGCGAAATTCGAGGTTTTCAGCTTGTTCTGAGTGATTTTGGTACCGAAGGTGGCAATGATCTGCTTCGGGTGTTCGCCAGCAAACTGAAGAAAGAGCTGAAAGCGGGTGACGAGCTGATTCAGGCCTCCCAGAGCGGATTTGTGATGTTTCTGGCCGTGAGGCCGTCCGAGGACATCGAGGCGATTATCGAGCGGCTGGTTGAGGCGACAACCTTTGACTGGCGCACCGGTGATTCAGTGCTGCACGTTTCGGCAGCAATGGGGGTAGATCCCCAGTGCCAGGATAATTGCCCTGGCTGGAGTGTTCGCTACCAGCGGGCGCACCGGGCACTGACCCAGGCCCGACTGGAAGGACGCGATTACTATATCAACCGCGAAGATCTTCGCCGCCGGATCGAAGAGGACCGGCTTGTCCACACCGGCCTGATTCGGTTTTTCAACAACGAACCGGGAACGCTCCATCTCAGCCTGGTGTATCAGCCCATCGTGAGTTCCGAAAACATCAACCTGGTTACCGGTGCCGAGGTGCTTCTGCGCTGCCGGGATGAGCGTGTCGGCTTTGTGCCGCCGAATCGTGTGGTAGATCTGTGTGAGCGTTACGGCCTGGGCGTTGAGCTGGGAAGGTGGCTATTCAGGCAGATTGCCCGTGAGACCCAAACCCTTTATCGGAACCTCGGTTTTGATGGCAATCTCTCCATCAACCTCAACCCGTCCATGTTGGCCGATCACCTGGTGCAGGACGTTCAGAGTCTGCTGATCGATGCCGGTATTCCGGCCACTGCCCTGTGCATGGAGATTACCGAAGACAATGCCGCCCTTGAATTCCAGCGCATCAATCAGCTGATAGCTAGCCTGCACGATCTGGGCGTTACCTTCGCCCTCGATGATTTTGGTACCGGACATTCGTCGCTGGAGTATGTCCGCGAACTTAAGGTAGACCGGCTAAAGATCGACCGTTGCTTCGTAAACGGCATTGAGGAAAGCGAGGACAAAGCCCGATTCCTCGGGTCGGTGATCGCAATGGCCGATCAGGCGTACATGAAGAGCGTCATTGAAGGGGTGGAGAACACAGCCCAGTGGCAGTTGATCGAGAGCATTGGCGGCGTTCTCATCCAGGGATATTATGCGCACAAACCGATGCCACTGAACGACTACCTGGCCCTGCTCCTCGATTCGGGTACCTGTTACCCCGACGCGCAAACCAGGTGTTTGGTGTAGGTTGGTCATTAAAGAGTGGCCTGCATGAACTTGATCATCAGGTTTACATATTCAGGCGGCGTTGATGGATCTTGGCAATAGCGAGGAACGGGTGGCATTACTCAAGCGGGCGAATTTGAAGAACTTGATTCCGGCCGGTGATCGGGATTGGAATCATGTCCGTGGCCTCGGCCTCGACTTTATCCAGACACAGGCTGACACGTGAAGCTGTCCATACGGGCCCAGGCCGTGATTGGCATCGGCATGATCGAAGTTGTCATGCTGATTGTACTGTTGTACTCGGTATTTCACTTCATCGACTCGTCAACGACCGATGAAGTGGAACGCCGTGCCCAGTCCATCGCCCGGATTTTCGCGGCGACCGCCGCGAATGATGTGTTATCCCTCGACCTTGGGTCATTGCAGTCATTTGTTGAGGCTGCGGCCAGAACCCCCGGAACCGCATTTGCCCGTGTAACAGATTACAATGGCCACCTTCTGGCCGAGGCAGGTAACCCGGATTCTCTGCGTCGATCGTTCCAGCGCTCACGGGAAACCGGTGGCCTGTCTGGTCTTTACATGGCGCAGGCCACCATTGTGAAGGCGGGGCTGAATTACGGCACGGTGGAGATTGGCCTGGACCTGAGGGAACAGCTGCAGGGTATTGAGCAGGTCAAGCGCAGAAGTCTGATTATTGCCGCTCTTGAAGTGTTGGCCGCAGCCCTCTTCTCAATTGCTGCCGGTTATTATCTGGTCCGGCGGCTTAAACACATCAGGCGTGTGCTGGGGCAGGTCAATAACGGTGAATACAGCCAGCGGGTGAACGATTCCCAGCTTGATGAGGTCTCGGAGGTCGCCTCGGAAATTGACCGTCTGGCTGAGAGGGTTGCCTGGGAGAAGGGGGCCAGCGAACGGCGGATTGCCGAGCTTGAAGAGCTGAACGGGGTGCTCCAGAAAAGGCTTGCGGAGTATCGGCGTCACAGATGATTCCATGCGGGTGGCCTTTGGAGGCCGCCCGGTTTTCACTTTGAGGAGACAGACCAGGCTCTGGCCTCGGCTTCCGGAAGTGCCGGGCTGAACAGATAGCCCTGAATCATGTCACATCCCAAACGCGTCAACACGGCCTCTTGCTCTGATGCTTCTACTCCCTCCGCTGTTACTGTCAGTCCATAGGCCTTGGCCAGGCCAATGAGTGATTGCACAAGTAATTCACCCTTCGGGTCTGCCAGATCATCGATAAACGATTTGTCGATTTTCAGTTCGTCCACATCCAGCTTTTTCAGATAGCTCAGCGATGAATAGCCGGTTCCAAAGTCGTCGATGCTGATCCGGATTCCAAGTTCGCGGAGCTTCAGGAAATTGTCAGAAATGGCGGCCGCCATACCGATCAGCACGCCCTCGGTAATCTCCAGTTCAATGGCGTTCGAGGGCAAATCGTGTTCAGCCAGAATCGTTTCGAGCCAATTTGCGAATGCCGGGTCAGAAAAGTGATTGGCGGTAATGTTGACCGCGATCGGAAGAGGCTGGTTCTGATTGGCTCGCATCATGGCTGCTATCTGTGACACGCGGCGAATCACGTAACGGTCCATCTGCGGGCCGAGGCCACCGGCTTCCGCGATGGGAATGAACTCGCCCGGGGAAACCTGGCCCCACTCCTCGTGGCGCCACCGGGCAAGTGCCTCGTACCCACATTTGGATCGGGTGGCCAGCGACACTTTGGGTTGCAGATAAATATCGATGGTTCCGGAGGCGAGTGCAGTTTTCAGGGCCTGTTCGACGGATATCCGTCGTAGGAGATCGCGATGGGACGCTGCTGTGAAAATCGTCAACTGGCGATTCTGCCATTTTGCTTCGCGCATGGCGGCCTCTGCCAGTTCCGGCATCCGGGCCAGCTCGGTGCTGTGGTCGGGATACAGGGCTATGCCCCCACGCCACTCAAGAGCATGGGATTCGCCGTTAAGATTATAGGGCTCCGTCAGTACTTCGAGGATACGCTTCCCCATTTCTGAGGCTTCGCTTTGGTCCGTGACCGGAAAAACTACCAGCAGTTCGTCGCCGCCCGGTCGAGCCATTAATGCGGACGAGGGAAGAACAGACGCGGCACGGCGTGCCATCTCGACGATGATGCTGTCTCCGGATTCGTATCCGTAGCGTTGATTTACCTGTGCGAACCGGTCCGGATCGATACAGAGAAACGCATAGATTTTGCCCGGAACCAGAGAATTCTTGAGACTTGTGATCAGAGAGCGGCCATGCAGTAGCCCCGTGAGATGATCGTGTTCCTTCAGAAACTTTGCCCGGGATAGGGCGCTTTCTCTGTCCGAAACATCCACGCCCAGGCCCTGGATCTCTTCCTTTCCGTTCAGGGAATTCTCAACCCGCCTGAAAGACCACTCTGCGTGGCTGGGTTGATTGACGGTTCTCATACGGAACTGGACGTTGACTTCGTCTTGCTGATTGTCGGTGATAAGAGTCTTTAGTTCTTCGGCACCGGGACTCGAATCTTCCGAAAGCAGGCTAGCGAGGTGGGTGCCAATAAGTTCGTCATAGGATTTGCCTAGAACTGAGGCAAAGGAGCTGTTGGCAAAGGTCACACGCAGCTGGTTGTCCAGTCGGCAGATAAAATGTTTCTGGCTCTCAACGATATCCTTGTATCGCTTCTCGGCACGTTCCAATTCGATCAGTGTGTTGGTGTAGTCGGTGAGATCATGGCAGATACCAACATAATATGAGCGTCTGGAGGCTTGGAATTGTCCCACTGATAAATGCAGAGGGAAAATTTTGCCATTTTTCTTCTGGCCAGTGGTGCTTCTCCCAATGCCGATTATCTTTGCTTCGCCACCCGCTTGATAGTTTGACAGGTAGCGATCATGTGCGCTGCGGTCAGGCTCGGGCATGAGCATACTGACGTTCTGGCCGATGCATTCTGAGGGGGTGTAGCCGAATACCCGTTGAACTGAGTCAGAAACCTGCTGGATGGTTCCGGTATCGTCAATCAGGACCACCGCATCAGCGGCAGCTTTCAATACGGCCGATAGGGGGCCGTCCGTGCTTCTGAACATACTGCTCCATTTGTCCGATCTGTGTCTCAAAAGTACGACTCGGCCTCTATGTTGGTTGTCTTTCCCATGCTGAACCTTGCCGCAGCACTTTGCAATTGTCACGCTGTGGTGGTCCGGAATGATACGCGATCCTATTTGTGTGACATTTTGTATCCTCTCCGTAAAACATTTAAATAACCTGCGTGATACACAGGCGAGTACGTAGTGCCCCTGATGCCCTTACGGTCTTGGCTATTTACACTTCGCGCCCTCTTAAAGGCTGCACCACGGATATGGGTGGGCTTCCTGAAGGCCAGTCCGATTTTCTTAGTGAAATATGAATAAACTTGATACCTCTTATGACGAAACGCTCAGAGTCCATACCCTTAGAGAGTTAAACATACTCGATACCGCCCCCGAGGATCGCTTTGACCGCCTGACCCGGCTGGCGAAGCGCATGTTCAACGTGCCGATTGCCCTGGTTTCACTGATTGACAGTGACCGCCAGTGGTTCAAGTCGAGTATCGGTTTACCGGTGTCGCAAACAGCCAGATCAGTCTCGTTCTGCGGCCATGCAATTCTCCAGAACGAGGCGTTTGTGGTTCCGGATGCCTCGCTCGACCCGCGTTTTGCAACTAATCCCCTGGTTCTGGGGGAGCCACATATCCGGTTTTACGCCGGACAACCCCTTAAGCTCGGTAACGGCATTGTTTTGGGTACTTTATGCATTATTGATTCCGTGCCCAGATCGTTCAGTGATGAAGATCGTGAGGCGCTGAGAGACCTCGCCAAAATCGTCGAGAACGAACTGATCGCCATTCATATGGCCGTCGAGGACGAGCTGACCGGCCTGCCTAACCGGCGAGGATTTCTGCACCAGGCACAGAAAACCATCAGTCTTTGTTATCGGTTAGGTAAACCCGCTGCCCTGATCTTTTTCGACCTCACCCGGTTCAAACAGATCAATGACCAGTATGGTCATGACGAAGGCGATCATGCGTTGCAAACGTTTGGACGACTGCTGGATAACCTTACCCGCGAATCCGATACCAGTGCCCGCCTGGCCGGTGATGAATTTGTTCTGCTAATGAATGATGCGTCGGCAGAAGCAGCGAGAGAGTGCGTGGCCAGATTGGAAAAAGGTGTCCGGGACTACAACGAACACTCTGGTAAACCTTACGACATTCGTTTCAATGAGGGCGTCGTGGAGCTGGATTTGCAAACTGACCATTCGGTACAGCTCTTGCTGAAACTTGCCGACGCCATGATGTATCAGCAGAAACGAAAGCGGATGGACTGATCGGTCGCCGAGGCGGACTTTTCATTAACTGGGCTCCAATGTTGATTGATAACTTTTTACATTTCTGAGGTCGACGGCCTGGGCAATCTCAATCAGACTCGCAAAATAAAGCACCCAAATCTTGACTCCCAGGCTTTCAGAATTCCTGTACAGGCAAGCACATGACTATGTCGGACGCATTTCCGGTTGAACACTTCCCTGTAGGTTGCCTGGTGTCCGATTCCAAGCGACAGATCCTATACTGTAACCGCTTTGTGGAGGAGCATTACGGCTATGGCGTCAGTGAACTTGTTGGGGCGGATCTTTTCACCCTGCTCAGCCGGGCTTCACAGATCATGTATGACAGCTATCTGCTGCCACTGGTGATGCGCGAGGGGCGGTGTGATGAAATCCGGCTTAGTCTTGTTACCCGGCACGGCGAGCCCAAACCTGTTGTGGTCAGTCTGTGTCGCGATCACCCTCATTCCGAACGGATTTTCTGGAGCATCGGTAACGCTAACCGTTCCGAACAACTGTTTTCAGAGCTGACAGAGGCCCGGAAACTGCTCCAGCAGAAGATTTCTCTGCTCCATAACCTGTCCGATACCGACCAGCTGACCGGCCTACCGAATCGTGCAGCGCTCACTCGCCATCTCAACCAGAAGATCGGACATCCGGAATCGGCGCAGCTGGCCTTCGCTCTGGCCTTTCTCGATCTGGACGGTTTCAAGGAAGTCAACGACCGCTATGGTCATCCTGTTGGCGATAAACTGCTTCGTCTGGTTGCCAAACGAATGGCTGCAAATCTGAGGAACAACGATCTGATTGCCCGGTTTGGTGGTGATGAATTTGTCATCCTGTTAACCGGTGAGTTTGGCAGTAGCGAGGCAGAGGAGTCTCTCAACCGTCTGATCCGGCAGGTCTCGGAGCCTTTCGAGGTGGAGTCTCTGAAATTGCATATATCGGCCAGTGCCGGGGTGACACTGTATCCGCAGTCTGAGGCGGTGGATGCAGACCAGTTGGTGCGCCAGGCTGACCAGGCCATGTATCAGGCCAAGCTCGCCGGAAAACGTCAGCTGTGTCTATTCAACGTCGACAAGGAACGTTCCGAGAAGGGCAAGAACAAGGAAGCTGCCGCGGTCAGGAATGCCATAGCATCAGGCGAATTCGAGCTGTTCTATCAGCCCAAGGTAAATATGCGTACCGGCGAGGTTCTTGGGGCAGAAGCGTTACTTCGCTGGAATCACCCGGACAGAGGTTTGCTGGCGCCCGCTGCTTTTCTGCCCGCGCTCAGTCAAACAAGTGCTGGTGTGGAACTGGGTCACTGGGTTATCGCCAGCGGGTTAACACAGTTGCGCCACTGGCATGAGCGTGGGATAGATCTGCATGTCAGCGTCAATATCGACGGATACCACCTTCAGCATCCGGATTTTCTGCGTCAACTAAAAGACCTTTTGATGGATTGTCCCGCTCTTCCCAAACATAGACTTGAACTGGAAGTGCTTGAAACAAGCGCTATCGAAGACATCGACCACGTATCTTCCATATTGACAGCCTGCAAAAAGCTCGGCATCCGGATTTCCCTGGATGACTTTGGCACAGGCTACTCAAGCCTGGCTCACTTACGGGATCTGTCAGTGGACATTCTCAAAATAGACCGCAGTTTTGTCCGTGACATGCTGACCAGCCCCGGGGATCTGGCCATTCTGAAGGGAGTGATCGGTTTTGCCGGCGCCTTTCAGTGTGATGTGGTCGCCGAGGGTGTGGAGACCATACAACATGTTCAGAGCCTGACTGAACTGGGTTGTGACTTGGGGCAGGGCTACTACATCGCAAAGCCAATGCCCCCGCAGGTCTTTGAGGCCTGGTTGAGGGACTGGCCACAGCGGGGATTGCTTTAACGGGCAGCCTTTTGGCAGGGCGCCCGCGTCACACAAACGGAGCACCAGTTAACATGTTGACCAGAGAACAGATCCTTACACGCAATAATGTGGCAATCGTCGGCTCCGGCCCGAAAACATTGATGCTCGCTCACGGGTTCGGGTGCGACCAGAACATGTGGCAGTACCTCGCGCCGGGACTCAGGGAGCGCTATACGCTGGTTCTCTTTGACTATGTGGGGTCTGGAAAATCGCAGATTTCAGCGTTCAGTGAGTCACGATATGCCCGGCTGGAAGGCTATGCCCGCGACGTCTATGAAATCTGCCGGGCACTGGGCTTGCAGCAGGTCCATTTCATTGGCCATTCGGTAAGCTGCACCATCGGTATGATTGCGGCGCTTGAGGATCCTGGGCGTTTTGCAAGCCAGGTCATGATTTGTCCCTCCCCCTGTTTCCTAAATATGCCCCCGGATTACAACGGCGGATTCGAGCAATCGGATCTGGAGGAACTCATCGATTTGATGGACCGCAACTACATGGGCTGGGCAAGCTATCTGGCCCCGCTTGCCATGGGGAACCAAAGTTCCGAGATGCTGATAGGTGAGCTGTCCGACAGCTTCTGCTCCACCGATCCAGTTGTGGCGAAGACTTTTGCCAGGGCAACCTTCTTCTCGGATTACCGGCATCTGCTGCCAAGGATCCAGCACCCCACACTCATTCTTCAGAGCCAGGTGGACTCTCTTGCCAATGAGGATGTTGGCAAATACATGCATTCCCATATGCCCGAAAGCACTCTGCATGTATTACCAAGTGAGGGGCACTGTATCCACATGACCCATCCGGATCTTGTTCGGGACGAAATCATCCGGTGGCTGCGTGAGCAGTGATCTGGCAATGATATGAAAACCGTCAATCAGGTATAGCCTTTGGCCCGCAAGTCACCCGCTGCCAAGACAATAATGTGGCGAAAACTGGCATAACCCGCACCAGCACCGTCGACGACTACTGTGGACGGTCCTTGGCCATGACCTCCTCAGGCAGCTTCTGGTTGATCGTCGGCATCTTCGAATTCCCGGATTTCTTCCGGCTTTCCTCAGGGCATAGTGCCAAATGTGCAAGGATGTTTCTTGCGTTATATCAAGTACAACCCGGTTTTTTTGTTAGGCATTTCGGGTAACCCGTATATATTTGAAATATAACATTTATTTCAGATTTTCATTCCACATAAATTTGCATTCCATACAAAAAAAGACACAGGAATGTGTTTCTTATTGTCCAAATAACCTAATTAAACTGCCCCGGAAAGTGTGACGTGGTGCACATTAAAGATTGGTGTCGAATAGCGGGGTTCGCATGGGTAACAAATACGATATTTACCCGGAAACAGGTTCAGATCAGAGCCAGATCTCCCGGCTGTTGTTTCCGTTGTTGCTGTTTCTGACCTTCGCCAGCACCGGCGCTGCATCGGCATTCTTCCTGGTTGCCGGCGGTTATTTGTTAACCGGTGCTTTGGTTGCCCTGGTGGCGCCGTTCCTGGGTTTTCTTGCCTGGCGTCGATACCGGGACCTGCAGGCAAGGTACGCCCGGGTCTGCAATGAAATGATCGCCTGCCAGGAGCGGCTTGACGGCCTGGCCCGTCGAGATCAGGCCAACCAGCAGCTCATAGAGTCCGTTACCGAACTTCTGCCGCTCTGGAACAAGCTTCTCAATGGGGGGCGGGAAATCATGGAGCAGGCGGTTACCGACCTGTCCGGTAAATTTGAAACCATCTGCGACCAGTTATCGGTCGCCACCGGTGAAGGAACCCGGGGTACCGATACGGTCCTGGGCGAGGTCACACGATCCGCTGAGCACACGTTTCGCCAACTGTTGGCGTCGCTCGAAGCCGGCGGCAGCCGGGACCAGCAGACGTTTGAACGGGTAGAAGCCCTTTCCGCGAACACTGCGCAGCTTGACAGCTTTGCGGCCGAAGTCCGGCAGATTGCCGAGCAGATCAACCTGCTGGCTTTGAATGCAGCCATTGAGGCAGCGAGAGCGGGCGAAGCCGGGCGCGGGTTTGCCGTTGTTGCCAGCGAAGTCCGATCCCTGGCCGGCCGGTCATCGGAAGCCGGCGACCGTATCAGTGAAGTGGTGGGCCGGGTCAGCCATCAGATTGGCGAAACGGTGGCTCTGGTCCAGAGCAACATTGCCGATTCGGCTGCCTCACGTCGTCAGCTCCAGAGCGCGATTGATGACACCCTGGCGGACATCAGCACCAAGGTGGATGGTCTGGCCGAAGCCAATTATTCCCTCATGCGCAGTGGCGTGTCCGTTCAGGATGATATCCGCGACGTGATTATCCAGCTGCAGTTCCAGGACCATTTCAGTCAGATTCTTTCCCACGTTACCGGGTCGGTTGACGACGTCTACAGCCTGGCCCGCAACCAGAATACGGAAGCGCCCGGCAACGTTGAGAACAGTGTCAAGAGGCTGGCGGACCAGCTGCGTTCGCGCACCACGACGGCGTTTGAGCGCGAGTCGCTGGCCGGTGGAACACCCGGACGCCCCTGTCAGGCCGCTGCCTCCAGTGAACTTACTTTTTTCTGAGATTTAAGCCCATGTCAAAAAACATACTCGTAGTCGACGATTCCGCCTCCATTCGCCAGGTTGTAAGCATGGCCTTGAAAGACGCCGGTCATCAGGTGGTAACGGCTGAACACGGTGCCGATGCCCTGGGCAAGCTGGATGGTCAGCGCTTCCACCTGATTGTCAGCGACGTGAACATGCCGGTGATGGATGGCATTACCTTCGTCAAGGAAGTGAAAAAGCGCGCGGACCACAAGTTCACCCCCATCCTGATGCTGACCACGGAATCCGAGGAAGGCAAAAAGATGGAAGGTAAAGCAGCCGGTGCCAAGGCATGGCTGGTGAAGCCGTTCAAGCCCGAACTGCTGTTGGCAGCGGTTTCCAAGCTGGCGTGAGGTAACCGATTATGACTCTCCCAGATACTGCCGAAGGCGTGTGGAGTGCCCCCGAGGCCCTGACTATTTACCAGGTCCGCAAGCTTGAGGCGTCGTTTTCCGGTTCCGGCCTGCCTCGCCGGGACTGGCTTTTTGATCTTTCCGGTGTCAACGAAATTGACTCGGCCGGCCTGCAATGGCTGTTAGCCGTGCGCAACCGTCTGTTCACGGCTGGTTACCGGCTGGTGTTCGTCAATGTGCCCTCGGCGATTGCCGGCATCATTGAGCTGATCAGTCTCGAAATCCGCCAGAACGAGCCGTTTCCGGAGCTTGTCACGGATGTCTGATTCGGAAACAGTTTTTCGCGAAGAGGCTGCGGAGCATCTTGAAAACCTTGAGCAGGCGCTGTTGTGCCTCGACGCCACTCCCGACGATGCAGAGCAGATCAACATCGCGTTTCGCGCCATGCACACCATAAAAGGTTCGTCCGGCATGGTGGGGTTCGACCATCTCTCGGAATTTACCCATCACCTTGAGACGCTGTTCGAGCGGGTTCGATCCGGGCGGCTGGGGTTGACCGCAGAGATCATCAACCTGGTGCTGGAATGCAAGGACCAGATCGATGGCCTGCTCCGGTCACCGATGCCGGAGAGCGGGCAGATCGAATCCAGTCTGGCGCTGGTGGGTCGGTTGCAGCAATTTACCGAGGGGCCGAACCCGGTAGCGGCCCAACAGACAAACACAGATTCGGGTGATCAGTCTGCCGGGTCTGGCTGTTATTCGATCCTTGTCCGTCCTTCAGAAAGCGCCTTTACCGATGGCATGGATGTGCTGCCCCTGATTCGGGAGCTGCAGGGGCTGGGAGCCTGCGGGCTGAGCCTGCGACTGGCCGGGGCGCCGGAAGATCCGGAACTCTGCGCCCTGGAGCTGCAGGTTCTGATTATCACCGACGCCGGAGAAAACGCTCTCCGGGATGTCTTTCTGTTTGTCTGTGAAGACTGGCAGATTGATTTGCACCCGCTCAGCCCCGACGCCTTCCGGCACAATCTCGACCGTTTGAGCGCCGCCGGCTGGCTGACAGACGACAATGCCCGGGCCTTACACGCCCTGGTGCCGGCAGCAGCACCTGACCGGCCCCAGGCTTCGGATCAGCAGGCGCTGCGGCCAACGTCGGCGGAGCAAACCTCCAACGCTTCCCGGGTGGTCGAGTCCGAATTAAGCATCAAGGTGCCCCAGCGCAAGCTGGATGCCCTGATGGATCAGGTTGGCGAGCTGGTCATTCTTCAGGCCCGCCTTGATCAGTTGGCCATTTCCCGGGAAGACGAATCCATTGGCGAGCTGGCGGAAGAACTGGACCGGTTGTCCAATAACCTCCGTGAAACCACCTTTGATATCCGGATGTTGCCGATAGGTTCCACATTCGGACGTTTCCGTCGCCTGGTTCGTGATCTCTCCCGCGAGTTGGGCAAGAACGTGGCTCTGGAGACGGCCGGTGCCGGTACCGAACTGGACAAGGTGGTACTGGACAAGCTGGCGGACCCGTTGGTGCACCTGTTACGCAACAGCCTGGATCACGGCATTGAAATGCCGGAAACCCGGTTGGCGGCGGGTAAGCCCGAGAAAGGCACTATCCGCCTGGAAGCCGCCCATGAGCAGGGCCGGATCATTATCCGGATATCCGATGACGGGGCCGGTCTCGATGTCGCGCGCATCCTGGAGAAGGCCCGAAAAAACGGGTTGGTGCCGGAAGACGTCACGCCCGATACCGACGCCATCTACAACCTGATTTTCGAACCCGGCTTCTCGACCGCGGCCAGGGTCTCGGATGTGTCCGGTCGCGGTGTTGGTATGGATGTGGTCAGAACCTCCATTGAGAGTCTTCAGGGCCGGGTTCAGCTGCAGTCCGAACCCGGTGAGGGCACGGTGATTACCATCAGCCTGCCGATGACCCTGGCCATTATTGACGGCCTGATGGTGGCGGTGTCCGGCGAACGTTTTGTGATTCCTCTGAGTGTGGTGGACGAGTGCATCGAAACCCGGGCTTCAGAGTCCAGCCGGGAAAACGGGTCCCGGCTGGTCAAACACCGTGACGGTCTGGTGCCGTCCCTGCGTTTGCGGGAATGGTTCGCGGTTGCGGGCCAGCAGCCGGACATTGAGCAAACAGTGATCGTCCATGTGGACAAAGAACGGTTCGGCATCACGGTAGACGAAGTGATTGGCCACTCCCAGACCGTTATCAAAAGCCTGGGGCGTCTCTATCGCGACGCCGAAGGTGTTATGGGTGCAACCATCCTGGGCAATGGCGGCATCGCCATGATCCTGGATGTTGCGGAACTGATTGACGATATCAACAGCACGGCCGTGTAAGTAAGGAGCCGAAAAACCATGAAACGCATTACCATCAAGACCCTTCTGTACACAGGATTCACCGTGCTGATCCTGCTGATTGGCGTGAACAGCTACGTGAGTCTGCAGGCGCTGGACCGTGCCCGGGAGCGCCTGAACGAGACCATCGCAGGCCCTGCCGAGCGTGTAAAACTGGCTGAACAGATCCGTGCGGATGTGATGAATACCGATCGACTGAACAAGAACTTTATCCTGGCCGCAACGGCGGTTAACAAAGACAGCTATGAAGCTTCGGTCATGAACGTCAGATCGGTGACTGCTCAGCAAACCGATACCCTGAAAGGACTGATCACTTCCGAGCGAGGCGATCGGGCCCTGGCACAGTTCTCCACGGCGCTTGATAATTTCCAGACCGTGACCGCCGAGGTCCGCAAGACCGCGAACCTGACCGAAGACCGTGGCGCTTCGGCCAGCGAGGTGCTTGCCGCCAATCGTGAAGCCTATCAGTTGTTGGTTAGTTCCGGCGAACCGGCTCTGGTCAATCTTGAAAAAGCCCTGGCCAGCCTCGCCGACATTGGCCAAGGTGACATGCAGGAAGCCACCGCGCTGGCAGAGCAGCGATACACCGAGGCACGCAACCAACTGCTCACCATGCTAGTGGTGTCCTTGATTGTCGGACTTCTGGCCGCAGTGATTATCATCCGGCGCATCAACGAGGTGGGCCAGATTGCCAAGCGCATTGGCGAGGGCGACCTGAACACCCGGTTTGATCCGAAAGCCAGTGATGCGGATCTGTACGGCATTCTTCGCAATATGAACGCCAAGCTCCGTGACATTGTCGCCGAGATCAAGGAAGCCTCGGACAACGTCTCCGCCGGCAGCATTGAGCTGAGCAGCACCGGCCAGCAGATTGCCGAAGGGGCAACCGAGCAGGCGGCGTCCCTGGAGGAAGTGTCTTCTTCGATGGAAGAGATGTCGGCCAACATTGCCCAGACCGCGGACAACGCCCGTCAGACCGAGCAGATTGCCCGCAAGTCGGCAACCGATGCCCAGGCCAGCGGTGAGGCGGTACACGAATCCGTTGCTGCGATGCAGGAAATTGCCGAGAAGATCGGCATCATCGAGGAAATTGCCCGCCAGACCAACCTGCTGGCCCTGAATGCCGCCATCGAAGCGGCCCGGGCCGGAGAGCATGGCAAAGGCTTTACGGTGGTGGCTGCGGAAGTCCGCAAGCTGGCCGAACGCAGCCAGCGCGCCGCCGGTGAGATCGTCGAGCGTTCCCGCAGCAGTCTGGAAGTGTCTGAACGGGCTGGTGAAATGCTGAAGGAGCTGGTACCCGGCATTCAGCGCACCTCCGAACTGATCCAGGAAATCAGCGCCGCGGCAGTCGAGCAGGACAAGGGCTCGAACGAAATCAACAAGGCCCTGCAGCAGCTGGATCAGGTGGTTCAGCAGTCTGCCGCCTCTGCCGAGGAAATGGCCGCGACATCGGAAGAGTTGTCTGCCCAGGCTGAGCAGATGAATTCCACGGTCGACTTTTTTCGCATAGACGACCAAGGCTCCGCACAGAAAAAGAGCCAGAAGGACAGCGCCATTATCGTTCCGAAAAAGCCGACGTCAGGGGCTGCTGCCCAGAGCCAGAAAACCGCGAAGAAGCCAGCGACCAACGGTGTTGATATCGACCTTCATGCGGACGACAAAGAGTTTGTCCATTACTGAGGAGCATAGCCGTGACAACAGTCGAAGCAGCGGCGACCGCTGAACATCGTCAGGTGCTCTCTTTTGTGCTGGATGACGAGTGGTTTGGTGTGGAAATCAGCGGTATCCAGGAAGTGCTGGAATACCGCAGGATCACCCAGGTGCCCAGAACACCGGATTTCATGCTCGGAGTCATTAACCTGCGGGGCAAGGTGATCCCGGTGGTGGACCTGCGGCAGCATTTCCGGATGCAGGTAACAGAGCCGACCATCGATACCTGCATCGTGATCGTGAATGTTGAGGTGGATGGTGAGGATACTCCTCTGGGCATCCTGACCGATCGGGTGCAGGAAGTGGTCGAGCTGGACGGGGCCGATATAAGCCCGGCGCCACGCATCGGCAACCGGATTGATAGCCAGTTCATTGAAGGCATGGCCAGGTACGACGACCACTTCATCATATTGCTGCGCCTGTCCGAGATTTTCTCATCGGATGAGCTGCAATCGGTGATCTCTGGCTCGGAGCGCCAGCCCGAGGCCCAAACGGAGCATGCGATGGAATGAGCGCCGGAGACGGTCTTTCCACGGCTGACCACCGGCGGGTTTCGGATTACATCGGGCGTGTTGCTGGCATCCAGTTGCCGGACTACAAACGCAAGCTGGTGGAGGCGCGTCTGCGTAAGCGCATGCGCGCCACTGGCCATGGTGATTTTTCGGAATATCTGGATTTCGTGCTGTCTCCAGCGGGGGAGTCGGTTGAGCAGATCATGCTCGTGGACGCGTTGACCACCAACAAGACCGACTTTTTTCGCGAGCCGGGGCATTTCCAGTTTCTGGAGCGGTATCTTCGTGGCCGGCTGGAAAAAGCACCGCCAGACCGGCCTTTGCGGGTCTGGAGCGCCGCCTGTTCCAGTGGCGAGGAAGCCTTCTCTCTGGCAATCCTGCTGTCCGAGCTTGCTCTGGAATTCCAGCGCCTCGAATTCCGCATCGAGGCGACCGACATAGCCCCTTCGATGCTGGATAAAACCCGGCAGGGCATCTACCCGGAAGATCGCGTTACACCCGTGCCTCTTGAGCTGCGTAAACGCTACTTCCTGCGCAGCCGGGATCCGGTAAAGCGGCTGGTTCGCATGGGGCCGGCGTTGCGTTCCCACCTGAATGTCCGGCCGCTGAATCTGATATCCGATGATTATGGCCCAGACGGGCATTACGACGTCATTTTCTGCCGCAACGTGATGATTTATTTCAATCAGACGGATCGGGCTTCTATCGTCCAGCGGATGAATCGGGCGTTGGTACCGGGTGGGCTGTTGTTTGTTGGTCACTCCGAAAGCATCCGTTCCTATCAGGCGGGCTTTATCAGCGAAGAGCCTGCGGTCTACAGGAAGCGTGACTGATGGACGAGGTAAACGGAATCATCCGTGTCCTGATCATTGACGACTCTGCCGTGGTGCGCCAGACACTGAGCGAGATCCTGGAATCGGATACCCTGATCGAGGTGGTGGGTACAGCGTCCGACCCCTACCGTGCGGTTGAGAAACTACGCACGGTGAAGCCGGATGTGATCACCCTGGATGTGGAAATGCCGCGGATGGACGGTCTCACATTTCTGCGCAAGCTGATGGCCCAGGCGCCCATACCGGTTGTGATTTGCTCCTCGCTCACCGGGGCAGGCACGGATACCCAGATCCGCGCCCTGGAATACGGGGCCGTGGATATTATCACCAAGCCGGTTCTGGGTACCCGGCAGTTCCTGGAGGAGTCCCGGGTACGGATACTGGATGCCGTCAAAGGCGCCGCACGTGCGCGGATTGGCCGCCAACAGGCGGTCCCCGCCGCCGCGGTTGTCCAGCGTAAATTGCCGGCCACGCAATCGCTGTCCGAAACCACTGAAAAAGTTATCGCCGTAGGCGCTTCCACCGGTGGAACCGAAGCTATCCGTATACTGCTGTCTTCGCTTCCAGAGGACTGTCCCGGAATACTGATCGTCCAGCACATGCCGGAGGGTTTTACCCGGTCTTTTGCCGAACGGTTGAATAGCCTGTGTCGGATCAATGTGAAGGAGGCCGAGGACGGTGACTCTCTGCTGCGGGGGCATGCGCTGATTGCGCCGGGGAACCGGCACATGCGCCTTCGCCGCAGTGGCGCCCGTTATGTGGTTGGTCTGGAAGACGGGCCGTTGGTGAGTCGCCATCGGCCGTCGGTTAACGTGTTATTCCGATCTGTTGCCCGTTACGCCGGCGCCAATGCTATTGGTGTCATCCTTACCGGCATGGGCAGCGACGGTACCGAAGGGCTTCTGGAGATGCGTGAGGCCGGGGCATACACCATCGGGCAGGATGAACACAGCAGTGTGGTCTACGGTATGCCCCGGGAAGCGTGGCATAGAGGGGCGGTTGAGAAACAGGCTGGATTAGTGGAGATTTCCGGATTCATCATGAGGCATGTGAGTAACAACTGATCCAAATTATTCGGTTGAGGCAGAGTTGAAATAATCAGGTGGGTGACATGCCGGATTTCTCCTCTACTACAACAATACCACCGCGCAAATTCTTAAGAATCGCGGAAAGACGTTCCACACATATTTCTCTCTTTATTTTCCTAGCTCACTTAAAACGCACAACAAGTTCATGAAGGTCGGCCGCAATGCGACCTAATGCCTGAACACTGGTCGTTGATTCCTGACCTTTCACGAGATTTTGTTGGGCGAGGCCGGAAATATTTTCCACTTGCGCGTTGATCTGGTCCGATACCTGGGCCTGTTCCTCCACTGCTGCTGCCATCTGCAACGCCATGTCGGCAATTTCACTCACAGCATCACCAATACTGGCGAGGGTCTTTTCGGTATCGAGCATCTTTTTGAGGCCAAGATCAGCAGCTTCTGCGCCCGCCGTGGCAACGGTGACGGATTTCTCCGAACGGCTCAAAAGGTTGTCAACGATAGAGTGGATCTCCTGGGTCGACTCCTGAGTCCTCCGGGCAAGGCTTCTGACTTCATCGGCAACAACAGCAAACCCCCGCCCATGTTCACCGGCACGGGCTGCTTCAATCGCAGCGTTCAGAGCAAGCAAATTGGTTTGATCCGCTATCTGCTCAATCAGGCCTGCTGCCGACGCAATCTTGTGGCTTTGCTCTGCCAACTCAGACACTGATACCCGAATACCATCAACTGTCTCTTTGAGCTGCTCGATGGCCGTACGTGTTGCCTCGACCACTGAACGCCCCTTAACGACTTGGTTCCGGGATTCCTCGGCACGGTTGGCTGTCGTTTGAACGTTCGAGGACACTTCCGAAATGGTCGTCGACATCTCGTGCACGGCCGCTGCGACCTGTTCTGTCTCCGCCTGTTGCCGGTTCAGTGACTCCTGTGTTTCTTGAGCTATCTCCATGCCGGCCATCGAGCGCGAGCTTACCTGGGCTGCGGAGTCTTCAATTCGAGTAAGGACCGTATCAAGGTGTGCTTTTTGCGCAAGAACCGCCACCTTGATGCGACCTTTGTCAGGACGATCATTCGTATAGCTTTTTGCCGCCAAGGTATCCGTAAAGCTGGTGCCCAATAATTTGCGAAGTTCAGTTTGTAGACGGTTCTCAGACATCTGTTTCCAGAAAACCATGCCAAACACGGCCAAAATCGAGAATCCAAGAGCGGCATTTGAATATCCCAGCTTGGCAGTAGTCATCGCGATTACTGCGATAACGACAGCTGCGATAAAAGTAACGGGCAGGCGGTCGGCCACCGTGATCAATTTTTTGCCACGGCGAATTCGTGTATACAACTCGGCTGCACGATCAACGTCTTTTCTGTCAGGACATGAGCGAACTGACTCGTAGCCCACTACCTCTCCGCCCTCTGTAATGGGTGTTACATAGGCACTCACCCAGTAAAAATCACCGTTCTTGCAACGATTTTTGACCAGTCCCATCCATGGACGACCAGCTTTCAAATGCGACCACATGTTTTCGTAGGCTTCGGGAGGCATATCAGGATGCCGCACGATATTGTGCGGTTGGCCAATCAGCTCTTCTCTGGTGAAGCCACTGACGTCCACAAAAGCATCGTTGCAGTGCTTGATTTTCCCCCTGAGATCCGTTGATGAAATCAACTTCTGGGTAGCGGGAAAGCGCCGCTCGTTTTGCGTGACAGGTACATTTTGTTTCATATAGTGAAAGTTTCGATAAGAGAAGGGCGGATGAAGGTGAGGCTTTGTCGTGTCGCACGACATTACCATGCCGGCGACACTGAACTAGTTCCAAACTGTAACGAAGATAAACTAAAGTGAAAATAAATGTATTCGCATTTACATCTAGTTGGCCGTACGTATAGCTGCCAATTAATCTGTCGATAAACCAGTGTCACTGAGAAGATTGTTTTCGATTTATTGAACGGAAGTGGCTGACGCGGGTTCTGCCCAGTTCAGCGTCGTATCGCCAAGCCGAAAGAGTTTATTAGCCCGAGTGACCTGCTCCCCGCTGGCTTAAAGCCATATTAGAGAGCCTCTCTATGTGTTTGCTGTAAGTAGCTGACAGCCAAATAAGACTGACGAAGCAGGCGTTCTCGCTGATAGGTTTAGGGTAGCCGCTGGCGCGGCCAAAAAATCACTATTGCCTATTGATTCCGAGAAGGCTCATATGTGTTGGAAATATCGATACGATTCTGTTGAATTGGGGAAGTTTAAGTGTCTTGCAATTGTGTTCGCGGGCTTTGAGAAATGCGAATTTGTGTAATCATTGATTCATCGGCACTTAAGAATGGTCTGAAGAAAGCACCACTGGGTCGAAACAGTTGAAAGTTACCTTTAGCTCATCGTTGGTTATCTTGGATTGGAACAGACGACCAATAATCTAGAGTTTGCCAAAAAACTGCTTGAAGCTTCAATGCGATTAGGAGGTTGGTATGAGCGCAGGATTAGCAGGAACGAGCCGATATTGGTTGCTCGGTGCGACAATAGTCCTACAAAAACTGATCTCGGGTCAAAAAGAGTTGAGATTCTCAATGTTTACGAAACCATCGCTCCAGTCCATCATCGGGGCCACGCAGAAGCGGCGGGAGGGGCCGGAGTTGTGCAGCAGGGTGTCCTCAGATGGTATTCCAGACATTGCGATACCTGTTGTCGACGAAAAACGGGTGACGAAAAGAACTACGTTGAAACCAAGAGTCGTAGTTTAACAGGCATTGGTTTCCGATTTCCGTAAGGCTTTGGCGAAATCCATAACAGGCTTCAGGCTGCTCGTTTCAAATAGTTGCGGAGAAAATTGAAGTAGATTAGAGCGTCTCGAGTGGAGAACAGCTGGGGCTTGAATCCACCATAGAGTTTGTTGATGTAATTGCCCGGAACCTCGGGAAGCTTCGCCAGAGCCATTGCCCAATCGTCAAACTGGCGATGATCGATTTGCTCGTACTGAATCAGGCGAACATCCTGGTGGCGAGGATCGGCAGTGATGCCAAGGTAAAGTCTGTTGACAGCCTCTTCCTCACCTTCCAAAACCTGCATGAAATTGAACTGATCATAAGCCAGCAGGCCGGTGATGCCGTCCCGCTCGTTTCTTTTGATGGATTCCGCGAGGATGTCGTCTAAATCGGATTCCTGCAGATGCGAAGAAACGCTGCTGAAATAGATAAGCCTGCAAAGTCTGGGCTTCGATGCGTCGATAGCAAAAAACCTCCCTGAAGGAGAAGCACTCCTTCTGCTATGATCTCATGCTTGTTTAACTGTACTCCCATAAAACCCAAGTAAACAACCTTGCCCTGGAGTTTGAACGTATGCCCCTGATGGTGCAGGCTCTGCTGCCGGTATTTGTCCTGATCATGCTGGGGCATGTGTTCCGCCGCATTGACTTTCCGGGCGGCGATTTCTGGCCCCAGGCGGAGCGGTTTACCTACTACGTGCTGTTTCCGGCCATGTTGGTCTTCAAGCTGGGGCAGGCCAGGTTGCCGGCTTCCGCTTATGGTGACATTGCATTGCTCATTGGCGCCATGCTGATCGCGATGACGCTGATCCTGGCGATTGCCCAATGGTTCTGGCGCTGGTCCGGCCCGGTTTTTTCTTCGGTTTACCAGGGGGCTATCCGGTTCAATTCCTACGTGGGCCTGGCGGCTGGCGGCATGCTGCTCGGCGATCAGGGCCTGTCCCTCTCGGCGATCGCAGTTGCCATCATGGTGCCGTTGCTGAATCTGCTGTGCATACTGATGTTTTCACTGGTGGCCACGGAAGGGCCGGTGAGGCTGGTGCCAGTATTCAAGGCGATTGTGACCAATCCTCTTATAGTGGGCTCGGTGATTGGCGTGGTCTGGAGTTTCTTCGAAATCGGATTTCATCCGCTGATCGGCGGCATTCTCGAGCCGCTAAGCAATCTGGCGTTGCCGATGGGTTTGATGACGGTTGGCGCCGGGCTTCAGCTCAAGGCCCTCAGAGGCGCTTCACTGCCGTTTATTGTGTCATCGGCGCTGAAGTTGGTCGGATTTCCGCTGATGACTGCGGGGCTGGCCTCGTTGCTGGGTCTTGAGGGAATGATGGTTCAGGTGGTCGTGCTGTTGTCGGCGCTCCCCACGGCCACCTCTGCCTACATTCTGGCTCGACAGCTTGGTGGCGATGCCCCCCTGATGGCGGGCATCATCAGTGGTCAGACCTTGCTGGCCATCGTCACCATACCTTTAATGCTCAGTATTCTCTGGTAGGCACTTGAGCACCGCGTCGACAATGCTGTGCTGGAAGTTGTTGTAACCTTCTGGCGTTGCCGCGATGTCAGTGGCCAGAGGGTCCCAGGTGCTGAAGGTCACGTCCAGGCTCTCGGTGATCGAGCGCCACCACTGCCGGTTGAACTGCGGTTCGGTCAGGAGGCAGGGATGGTTTGCGTTGCGCAGTTTTTCCTGCACTTCCGCGATATGCCGGGCCCCTGGCGACAGCTCCGGGTTCAGTGTCAGAACGCCCTCGAGTTTCAGTTCATAGTGTTCGGCAAATCGGGTAAAGGCGTCGTGATAGGCGAACAGGCTGATTTCGTGCGCCGGTGCAAGGCGGTCCCGGATAGTGGCATCGGTTTCTCGAACGCTGGCTTTGAACTGCTCGAAATTCTCGTTTAACGCGCCAGCGTCAACACCTTTCAGTCCTGAGAGAGCATCCCGGATCGTCCCGGCCATTTCGATGGCCAGTTCGGGATCCAGCCAGATGTGCGGGTCTTCGCCGTCTCCGTGATCATGGCCGTGTCCGTGCCCCTCGTTGTGGTGTTCTTCCTCCTTGGCCTCCTCTTCGTGGGCATGGCCATGGTGATCGTCCGCGTGGTCGTCGTGCGCGTGTTCATCGTGGTTAACTTCCCCGGGTTCGTGCTCGGCATCCATGAGCGCGACCGTTCGACCGCTGAATTCCTGCCCTGCCAGAAGGCGATTAAGGAAGGTTTCCATGTCGGGCCCGACCCAGAAAATCACGTCGGCGTTTTCCAGGGCCCGGCGCTGGGATGGCTTCATGGTGTAATTGTGGGGGCTGGAGCCGGGCGGGACGAGACTCGTTGTCTGCATGTCTTCCGTGGCGATCGCACTGACGATCAGCTCAACCGGTTTGATGGAAGTAACAATGCGGGTCTCGGCCTGCAGGGCACTGTGAAACAAAAGGGTGCCGGCTCCGAGTGCAATAGAAAGTGCTTTTCCGGTAACGCGCATGATAAAAGAGATCCTGCGATGCTGATGTGTAATGTTATAATATAACAAACTCGGCCGGGGCCGGCAAAAGAAACTTCTTACTTAGTATTTCTGGTGTGCTCGTTAACTTCCTGATCATGCGAAACCTGCCGTTGGCCGGTATAATGCCCGCTTTATCAAACGGCCACCGATTTTTCAGGAAGGTTTCATGACTGTACGTACCCGAATTGCTCCGTCACCCACGGGAGACCCTCACGTTGGTACCGCCTACGTGGCCCTGTTCAACCTGTGCTTTGCCCGTCAGCACGGCGGCCAGTTTATCCTGCGTATCGAAGACACCGACCAGGCCCGCAGTACCGCAGAATCCGAGCAGGACATTCTCAAGGCGCTGCGCTGGCTCGGTCTGAACTGGGACGAAGGCCCCGACGTGGGTGGTCCTCACGGCCCCTATCGCCAGTCCGAGCGCAAGCACTCGTACCGGCAGTATGCCGAGGATCTGGTGACGGCCGGCCACGCATTTTATTGCTTCCGCACACCGGATGAGCTGGAAGCCATTCGGGAAGAACGCAAGGCCCAGGGCCTGAACCCGGGTATCAAGGGCGATCTGGAGCTGCCCGAGGACGAAGTGAAGCGCCGCCTCGATGCAGGTGAACCATACGTGATTCGTATGAAAGTGCCCGATGAGGGCGTCTGCGAGATCGACGACATGCTTCGGGGCACCATTGAGATCGACTGGGCTCAGGTGGACTGCCAGATTCTGCTCAAGTCCGATGGCATGCCCACTTATCACCTGGCGAATGTGGTTGATGATCACCTTATGGAAATCACCCACGTTCTGCGTGGTGAGGAGTGGATCAACTCGGCGCCCAAGCACAAGCTGCTGTATCAGTATTTTGGCTGGGATATGCCGGTGCTGTGTCACCTTCCGCTGCTGCGCAACCCGGACAAGAGCAAACTGTCCAAGCGCAAGAACCCGACCAGCATCAATTTCTATGAGCGCATGGGCTTTCTGCCGGAGGCCGTCACCAACTATCTGGGGCGCATGGGCTGGTCCATGCCGGACGAGCGGGAAAAGTTTACCCTGGATGAGATGATCGAGAACTTCGACATCCAGCGAGTTTCCCTTGGTGGTCCGGTGTTTGACGTGGAGAAGCTCCGATGGCTGAACGGCCAGTGGCTGCGCGAAGAGCTGACTGAAGAGCAGTTCATGGAGCGCATGCGCCAGTGGTGGTTCAATGAGGATGCCCTGCGTGCTCTGGTGCCCCACATCAAGGGCAGGGCAGAGGTGTTTTCGGATGTGGCGCCCATGGCCCAGTTCATGTTCTCCGGCATGCTCAACCTGAGGCCGGAAGACTTTGCCCACAACAAGCTGGAGGAAGCCCAGATCAAGCGGGTTCTTCAGTTCACGCTCTGGAAGCTTGAAGCGCAGCGACACTGGAGCAAGGAGACCATCTTCGCGGATATCAAGGCGTTGGCCAAAGCCATGGACCTGAAGATGGGTGACTTCATGTTCTCCATTTTTGTGGCGGTTGCTGGCACCCCGAATTCCTGGTCTGTCATGGATTCCATGGCGCTGCTGGGCCCGGACATGACCCGTTCAAGGCTTCGGCATGCCCTGGAAGTGATGGGTGGATTCTCCAAGAAGGAAACCAAGAAGGTGGAAAAGGAATACGCGGCTCTGGGTATTCATTAACCGCTTTGGTGAATTAATAAACGGCTTGAACAGGGATGTTCAGAAAACTGAAAAAAAGTGTGTTTCAGAGGTTGACGCCCATAGGGCGGATCCTTAATATACGCAGCCGTTGAGGGGCCATAGCTCAGCTGGGAGAGCGCAACACTGGCAGTGTTGAGGTCAGCGGTTCGATCCCGCTTGGCTCCACCAATTTCTAGTCCCCTTCGTCTAGTGGCCTAGGACTCCGCCCTTTCACGGCGGCAACAGGGGTTCGAACCCCCTAGGGGACGCCAATACGGCTTGACGGTTTAGTCCACCGGGAAGCCATCAAAAAAACCGCCTTCTGGCGGTTTTTTTGTGTCTGAATGTCGGGTCAGACAACAATGGGGTCAAATGAAATTTCCATCTGACCCCGGATTTATTCAGCGCTCGGCAATGGCACCCTTCCCAACACCCTCATAAGCCTTCACCCGGATGGTGTCTGTCGCGAACTCCACCTTGAGCTTGTCGGCCATGTGGGCGGCAATCAGCTCCACCGTGGTGTCGGTATCCAGCATGTACACGCGATCCTCTGGCAGGGTCAGTGCAAACTCGCCCTGGTTGGCCTCGTATTCGAAGGTCACATAGCGAACGCCGTCTTCGCCAACATGGCGACGCACCACATCCTCCTCGGACCCCACGTAGATATCCCGCCAGAGCTTGGCCCAGCGGCGCTCCAGATCGTAATCGCGGTGGCCGTTCCGGTCGATACGAATCGGTGATCGATGGCCGTGGGCGATGCGCTGGCAGTTGCCCAGGTGTTTCTTAAGGCCGTGGACATAGTGGTAGTAAGCACCATCGATTTCCTCTTCCCGGAGATTGATCTCCACGGAAATCACGTTGGCCGGAAGCACGGCCTTTATTTCCTGTTCCAGCAAAGAGGCCACGGCCGAGGGCACAACCCGGTCGGCGGACAACCAGACAATGGCCTCGTCCGGTGAGCGGTGAATGATCTGGCTGCCGTCCGTGAGAGCCCAGGTAAAAGTGTCTGGCTGCTCCTCACTCCAGGACAGCCCCTGGTAGCCGCGGGGAATCACCAGACGATGGTCAACACGCTCATCGATCACCCGCTTGATGGTGCGTTTTACGTTACTGAAGTCGAACACCATGCCCTGTTCGTCCAGCTCCCCGCCAAGCACCACATCCGCAATCCAGCTTTCACCCACCAGCCCACGGGTCGGGTCCAGGTAGGCAAAATCGATAACGGTCAGGTTGTCTACAAACAGATGGTTCATCAAATTTCCAGGCGGGTGTGGTTGATTGATGGCCGAATTCTAGCAAAAATCACCGAATACAGCAGTCTGGCGGTTGGCCACTGCTTCATTTCTTTTTGCTATCGGACTCATCATTTTAAACCTCGACTCGCACATTGATCAGCAATTTCCGGTACTGATACTGGCGGCCGGTGCCTCGAGCCGCCTCGGTCGGCCGAAAGCCCTCCTGCCGCTGGCTTCTGGTGACGGGACAGACACGGACTGCCGTAACCGCACATTGTTGGACGCCGCCATTGCCCAAGGCCGAATCCTCAGCCCGGAAGTTCGAGTGGTGTGTGGGGCCTGGTACCCGCTCATACGCTTTCGTTGTCGGAGGCAACCTTCTTCCTGGTTGCGGGCGCCGGATTGGCAGGAGGGCATCTCGGCATCTCTGTCAGCGGGACTTCGCAGCCTGGGGCCAGCGGTAAAGGGCGTATTTGTTCTGGTGGCGGACCAGCCGTTACTGGATCTGAACGCCCTCGAGGCCTTTGGCAAGGCGGCCCGCTGTGTACCGGAACAGCCCATCGCTGCAGATTACGGTGGCCGGCCGGGTGTGCCCGCCTATTTACCCAGATGGCTCTGGCCGCTGGTGTTGGATCTGGAGGGGGATAGGGGCGCCGGGCGACTGCTCGCAGAGGTGCGTGCAACCCGGGTAGATATTCCGGGGATCCACGATGATGTGGACACCCCGGCAGACTGGCACAGGATCAGGACCCTGCTCAACCGAACAGGCCAGACAGCCAGGCAATCCCGACGCTGAAGATGCCGAGACTTATGGCAAGACCAATGGTGTAGACCCGGGACGATGCCGAGCGCTGCTGCGCAACAAAAAGGTCGATTGTGCGCTGGGCTATGTCTTCAGCGGTTTCCCTCGAGATCTCGTGGGCTTGCTGAATAGCCTCGGACTGAAGGGTTTGCCAGAACTCGGTATCAATCGTCTGCACACTCGTGATGTGATCTTTCAGCTCGGCCATATGCTCGCTCGTGAAGCCGGAATTCTTTTTCAGCTCCTTCTTGAGCACGGCAAGTTCGCTGCCAAGGTTCAGGTTGACCTCCGCGGCAACTTCGTCCCGCAGATTTTTGGTCCGTTCGTCGACCATTTCGGTGACGGCGTTCAGGCGTTCCTCAATCACCGCGTCCTGTTTGCTTCGGGATTCATCCAGAGCCCGCTTCAGGTGATCGAACTGCTCGTCAAAGAGGGAACTGAGCAGTTCGTGGAGGCGGTTGTTGATGTGAGTTTTGACTGCGGAACGGGCGATCTGCTCAATCAACTCGCTGGTCAAGGGCACCACATTGGCTTGCGGGTTGCTCCGGCTGGCTGAATCGCCCGTCTTGGGCGACAGTTCCACCGACGCATCTGCAGGTACGTTCAGCAGTTCGTCCTCTTCCGCGGCAGCCGGCTCAGATTGCAGCGGTGGCTCCGGCAAGTTTCCGCCTGTGACGTCACTGGCCAGCTGGTCCAAAACCTCTTTGAGGCCCTCCGTTTGCGGCGGTTTAGTGAGGATGTTGTAAACACCGAAGTTCCTGGCCTCCTCCATGAATGATGACGATTTTTTGGATGTGCACATGATGATGGGGATGCCGGCGGTCTCCGGGTTGCCCTTGATGGCTTTGGTCGCCTCTACGCCATTCATCCCCGGCATTAGATGGTCCATGAAGATGACATCCGGACGCCCCTGGCTGTTCAGGAAATCGAGGGCCTCCTCGGCCGAGCCAGCCATATTGACTTCCATATCGCGACTTTCCAGCAGTTTGCTCAGGGCAAATCGGGCCACCTTGGAGTCATCTACCAGCAGAGCGTTCTTGATCGCCATGTCACTACCTCAATCGTTTACTGCAAACGCGTTTGTTATCGGGCCGTTATGATTACCAGCCTTCCAGTTTCGGGCACTCTGTGGCCCGGTAGCTCTTGTCCCGATAACAGACACCGGGTTCAGTGGTTCGGGCAGTGAAAATTTCCCCTGCCGCTGTGGTCAGGCGTACCTGTCCGTAGGGCTCGCCATGACGGAATGTCGCTTCGATCGAGCTGCCGTTGGGATTCTTCAGCAAGCCCTTACCGTGGAACTTTCCTTCAATGTATTCGCCCTCGTATTTCTTGCCGCTGGCGAAGACCTCTGCCCCGGTGCCATGGAAGGCGCCGTTGGAAAATTCGCCTTCGTAATGGCGACCGTCGGGGTAGGTGAGTGTGCCGGTGCCATGAAATTCGTCGTTCCGGAAGCCGCCGACGTAGAGCATGCCATCCGCGGTGGTCAGGGAACCGTGGCCATTAAGCTGTCCGTCCTTCCAGTGGCCGGTCAGTATGTCGCCGTTTGCCAGTGTAAGCGTGCCTTTGCCGTTAAACTGGTTGTCCCGGAATTCGCCGGAATAGCGCGAGCCGTCGGCACTGCGCCATTCACCGTCGCCCTCGCGGTTGCCTGCAGACCAGCCTCCCTCGTAACGGCCACCGTCGGGATACCACGCGGTGCCCTGGCCGTGGAATTCACCATCCACGAAATGCCCCTCGTAGCGCAGTCCATCGTTGTCCTGGTAGGTGCCATCACCGGTCTTCACGCCACCGATCCAGATCCCGTCACGGAAATTCACCGTGGTCAGAGCCTCCAGTTCGCCCACCAGAGTCACCTCATTGCCGGCTTTCAGGGCAATGGAGCGGTTCCAGGGTTTGAAACCTGGCTTGGTGATGGTGACCTCGTAGCGGCCCGGGTCCAGCTCAAGATCCAGGCGGGTCGCGCCATATTCCTTGCCGTTGATGGTGACCTGATCGCCGACAACGTTTGAGCGTAGTACCAGCAGCGCCTGCGTCGGTGGCTGGGGTTCCTGCTGTTTTTCCGGTTGTTGCGGATTTGCCGGGGCGGTGTCTGTTCTCGTTGCCAATACCGATGGCGGTTCAGCTACCGCCAGAACCTCCGGGTTCTCCGGCATGGATGGCACGGTAAACGGAGTGGCTTCCACCACGGGTGGGCGCGACTCCCGGGCAGCCTGTTTGGTTCTGGCGGATGCCTCCGGAACAGGCTCTGGGGCCGGCTCGGGCTCGGTAGTAATAGAGGCAACAGCTTGATCCGTCGAGGGTGGTTCGAAGGCTTCTGTTATCTGAAGGTCATCCCGAACCGAGGCAAACCCGGCGGTTACCAGCAGCATGAGCGCCAGGGCATTGACGAACAGAAGCGGTCTGAAATCGACCATGACGGAACCTCTTGATCCTGCATTCTTGGAATTCTGTCTACCGGTTCATCTTACCCAGTGAGTGCAACGCTATGTAACAGAAAGTGACGGGGAGTTACCGAGAATGCAGGCCAAATCACACTTTATCCGGAAGCTGATCATGGTTGAGCTGCTCCCATGATCTCATGTACACGTCGGCTTCGTATTGATAAGGCGATTTGAAAGGGGTTAGCACGAAATCGAAGACGAGAAAGAAAAACCCGATAGAAGCCCACGCGATGGCCAGGGTGCTAATGGTCGTTGCCTGTACCTCCGGGTTCGAGTCGACGAAATTCTGTAACACCGGAATCAGATCCGATGCCATCGCAACCGGGTTGAAGCTGGCCATCACCAGTGGCACCCAGAAGGCGATGAAGATCGGGAAGAATCCGAATGACCAGAGCAATCGGCGGAGCAGATAAAGGGCAACTTCCCGCCAGAAGCGCTGTCTGACTTCCGGTACTTTCCGGATCCGCTCGAGGTACCGCCGACGTTCTGCCCAGTAGGCGGCTACTTCCGGGGCCTCAACGGCCTTTGATTGAGGTGCAGGTGTTGTCATGTACGGCGCGGTACCCTATAGCTTCTGGAGTGATGCATGATAAGCGATACTACGTGTTACCCTACAATTCTCCAATTGTTTAAAGACAGGATAGTTTGAATGGCTGCAGTGATCGACAACGCAACTCATCCGGCCTTTGAGAAACTTCGCAGTCACCGGATCGATACACTCAATCTCGAGGTCGAGGAGTATCGTCACAAGAAGACTGGCGCCCGCCATCTGCATCTGGCAGCCGACAACGACGAAAACGTGTTTTTCGTTGCCCTGCGTACCTTCCCGATGGATTCCACCGGGGTGGCGCATATTCTGGAACACACGGCATTGTGTGGCAGCGAGCGTTTCCCGGTTCGTGATCCGTTCTTCATGATGATTCGGCGGTCACTGAACACGTTCATGAACGCTTTCACCAGCAGCGACTGGACGGCCTATCCCTTCGCCAGCATAAACCGAAAGGATTTCGACAACCTTCTGTCGGTTTACCTGGATTGTGTATTTTTCTCCAAGCTCGATCCGCTGGATTTTGCGCAGGAAGGTCATCGCCTTGAGTTCGATAAGCCGGAAGATCCGTCCACCGACCTGGTTTATCGGGGTGTTGTCTACAACGAGATGAAAGGCGCCATGAGTTCGCCCACGTCCCAGCTGTGGCAGAACCTCAGCAGCCACCTTTTCCCGACCACGACCTATCACTACAACAGCGGTGGCGAGCCCGACCACATCGTGGATCTGAGCTACGACGACCTGCTGCAGTTCTACCGCCACCACTATCACCCCAGCAACGCGATATTTGCCACCTACGGCGATATCCCGGCTCATGAGCATCATGAGAAGTTTGAAGAGCTGGCGCTGAAACGGTTCGACCGGCTGGACATCGATCTTCCGGTTCGCGACGAGAAGCGCATGTTCGCCCCGGTCAGGGTAGAGCAGGGCTATGCGGTCAACGAAGGCGAGGGGACCGACAACAAGACTCACATCGTTGTGGGCTGGTTGCTGGGCCACAGTTTTGATTTGCAGGAGAACCTGGAGGGTCAACTGCTCTCTGCGGTACTGCTGGAAAACAGTGCCTCACCACTGATGCGAGCCCTGGAAACCACGGATCTTGGTCATGCACCTTCGCCCATGTGTGGTCTGGAAGACTCCAACCGTGAAATGACCTTTGTTTGCGGCATCGAAGGCAGCGAGCCGGACAAGCACAAGGATCTGGAAGCCCTGCTCGAGTCCACGCTGCTCAAGGTCGTGGAGGAGGGCGTCAGCCAGGAACGTCTGGAAGCCATCCTGCATCAGCTCGAACTGCACCAGCGGGAAATTGCTGGTGACCAGTTCCCGTACGGCCTGCAGCTGATCATGAGTGCCATTGCACCCATGGTGCACGGCGGTGATCCGGTTGAATTGCTGGATCTGGAGCCGGTCCTGGCAACGCTCCGGGAGAAAATCCGGGACCCGCAATACGTGCCGGATCTGATCCGCCGCAAGCTTCTTGAGAACCCGCACCGGGTCACCCTGACCCTGCGGCCGGATGAAAAGCTCGAGTCCCGCCGGCAGGAAGCCATCCGTGAAGCGCTGGCCCGTCGCAAGGCCGAGCTTACCGATGACGAGGTCCGGATGATTGTCGACCGGGCCAGGGCGCTGGAAGAACGCCAGATGCAGAAGGACGATGACTCCATTCTGCCAAAGGTGGATCTGTCAGACGTGCCTCTGCAGATGCCAGAGCCGGAAGGGCGTTATGACGGCGACATTTCGGCAACCGTTTATGCCCGTGGTACCAACGGTCTGGTTTACGAGCAGATTGTTGTCCCGGTGCCGGCGCTGACCGAAGAGGAGCTGCTTCTGGTGCCTTACTACACCACGCTGATTTCCGAAGTGGGTTGTGGTGATCTGGACTACCTGCAAATGCAGGATCGTATCTCTGCGGAGTCTGGTGGTATCGGCGCAGCGTTCAGCGCCAAGGGCCGGATTGATGACGTTCAGGCGCTGTCCGGTTACATCATCTTCAACGGCAAGGCTCTGGCCCGTAATCGCAGTGAGTTGACCCGTCTTCTACGGGATGTCTACACCAGTGCCCGCTTCGATGAGAAAGAGCGAATCCGGGAGATCATTGCGCAGATCCGGGCCCGTCGCGAGCAGGCCGTAACCGGCAGTGGCCATGCACTGGCCATGGGCGCGGCTTCACAGGGTATGAGTCCGGGTGCCTGGCTTTCTTTCCGGCTGGGTGGTCTTGCCGGTATTCGCGGCACCAAGCAGCTAGATCAGGCCCTGAAGGATCCAGAGGAATTGACGGCGCTCTGTGACAAGCTTTCTGCATTGCACGAGAAGATCGGCAAGCAGGGTCGGGAGTTCCTGGTGATTGGTGAAGAGGATCAGCTCCCGGCGATGGTTGATGATCTGAAATCCTGCTGGCGTGATGCCTCTGGAGCGGGCATTGCAGGCTGGAAAATGGAACCGGTCAATTACACCACCCGTGAGGCGTGGCTGACTTCTACCCAGGTTAACTTCTGCTCCAAGGCCTACAGCACTGTCGCTGTGGATCATCCCGATGCGGCGGCACTGACCGTGCTGGGTGGTTTCTTGCGTAACGGTTATCTGCACCGAGCCATTCGGGAGAAGGGTGGCGCTTACGGTGGCGGCGCCGGGCAGGACAGCGTGAATGGCACGTTCCGGTTCTTCTCCTACCGTGATCCGCGCCTGGAGGAAACGCTGGACGATTTCGACGCGGCCCTTGCGTGGCTTCAGGACAATGACCACGACTATCAGGAGCTTGAAGAGTCGATTCTTGGTGTAATTGGTCAACTCGACAGGCCCAGATCGCCTGCGGGCGCTGCTCGCCATGCTTTTCACAACAAGCTGTTTGGGCGAAGTCCGGAGCAGCGTGCCAGGTTCCGGGAGCGGGTGCTGTCCGTCACCCTGGACGACCTGAAGCGTGTGGCCAGAACCTGGCTGGTGCCGGAGAAAGCCAGTACGGCCGTGGTAACCAGTCCGGAAAACCGGGCCAGGGCCGAGAAGCTTGGTCTGAACATTCAGGAACTGTAAAGCCAAAACAAAAGAGGCCAGATGAAGTGTTCATCTGGCCTCTTTTTGGTCTGGCCCCTTTCTTATTCTGCCCCGATGACGCCCTCCAGCCGTCTGTACCCCTAGCGTTGGCGCTTCAGACCGGTTGTCACCATGATTCGGGTGGAGATTTCTTCAACCGAATAGGCGGTGGTATTCAGGTACGGAATCCGCTCACGCCGATACATCAACTCGATTTCCTCGATCTCGTGCATGCACTGCTTGATGGATGAGTAGCGAGAGTTTGGCTTGCGTTCGTTGCGGATGGTCGCCAGCCGCTCCGGCTCGATAGTCAGCCCGAAAATTTTCTCTTTATAAGGTTTCAGGGCTTTCGGGATCTGCTGGTCTGCCAGGTCTTCTTCGGTAATCGGATAGTTCGCCGCTTTCACGCCATACTGCAGCGCCAGATAGAGGCAGGTGGGGGTTTTTCCGCTTCGGGAGGCGCCAACGAGGATCAGGTCTGCTTCGTCGTAATGCCGGGTGCGTGCGCCATCGTCATTATCCAGCGCGAAATTGACGGCATTGATCCGGCGTTCATAGCTGCCTTCATTGTTAATGGCATGGGATTTACCGACGGTATAGGAAGAGGAAGACTGGAGTTCCTGTTCCAGGGGGCTGAGAAACGTACCGAAGATGTCCACCATGAAACCCTCGGCAGTGGCGATGATTTCCCGGATATCGCTGTTTACAATGGTGTCGAACACCAGCGGCCGTGCGCCGTCTGTCTCGGCCGCCTTGTTGATCCGTTTGACCATTTCCCGGGCTTTTTCTTCGTCCGCAATGTAGGGAACAGTAACCCGTTCAAACTCGATCTTTTCGAACTGGGCCAGAAGGCTGTGCCCGAGAGCCTCGGCTGTCAGGCCGGTGCCATCAGAAATGAAAAAAGCAGTGCGTTTCATGCTGTATTGTCCGGTTCCTTGGTTCTTGATTCCTGGCTCGGTGGCCTAGGTAATTTCCGCAGGTTACAGTATCATACACGCCAAGTTCGAGACTCCGCAGTGGATATTGTCTGCTTTTACCGCTTGATACCGCTGGCCCGATTTTGCTCTTAGCTTCACAGACTCAAGGGAGACATGCTTTGGAAGATTACATTATCTGGTTTGATCACCTGGGAATGTCCGATGTCGATCGGGTAGGCGGCAAGAACGCCTCACTCGGCGAAATGATCAGTAATCTCGCCAACGCAGGTGTTACCGTTCCAGGTGGCTTTGCCACAACAGCGCACGCCTATCGCGAATTCCTCGCTACTGACGGACTGAAAGAGCGTATCGACAACGCTCTCGATGCTCTGGACATCAACGACGTCAACGAACTGGCCCGGGTTGGTGCCCAGATCCGTCAATGGATCATTGAAACGCCATTTCCGGATGTCCTGGAGAACGCCTTGAAGGAATCGTTCGCCACCCTGCAGGATGGCAACGAACACATGGCGGTTGCGGTACGTTCCTCTGCAACGGCGGAAGATCTCCCGGATGCCTCCTTTGCAGGCCAGCAGGAAACCTTCCTGAACGTGGTGGGGCTGCAACAGGTGCGCACCTCGGTCAAGGAAGTGTTTGCGTCGCTGTTCAATGACCGCGCTATTTCCTACCGCGTCCACCACGGCTTTGACCACAAGATGGTCGCGCTCTCAGCTGGTATCCAGAAAATGGTGCGCAGTGAGACGGCGGCCAGTGGCGTTATGTTCACCCTCGACACAGAATCCGGCTTCCGTGACGTGGTATTTGTAACTGCCTCTTACGGTCTGGGTGAGACCGTCGTTCAGGGTGCTGTAAACCCTGATGAATTCTACGTACACAAGCCTACTCTCGAAGCCAGTCGGCCGGCCGTCCTGCGTCGCAATCTGGGCAGCAAGGCCATCAAGATGGTCTACCACACCAAGCCCGGTGAAGGTGAATTCGTTGAAACAGTGAAGGTGGAGCAGGAAGACCGCAACCGCTTCTGCATCACTGACGCCGAGGTGGAAGACCTGGCACGTCAGGCGATGATTATCGAGAAGCACTACCAGCGACCGATGGACATCGAGTGGGCGAAGGACGGCGACGACGGCAAGATCTACATCGTTCAGGCGCGCCCTGAGACGGTGAAAAGCCGTGCGTCTGCCAATGTGATGGAGCGCTACCTGCTTAAAGAAACCGGCAAGGTGCTGGTGGAAGGCCGGAGCATCGGCCACAAGATCGGCAGTGGCCCGGTGAAGATCATTACCAGCATCAAGGAAATGGACCGGGTGCAGGCCGGCGATGTGTTGGTTACCGACATGACCGACCCGGATTGGGAGCCGGTGATGAAAAGGGCTTCCGCCATTGTTACCGACCGCGGTGGTCGTACCTGCCACGCGGCCATTATTGCCCGCGAGCTGGGCATTCCGGCCGTGGTCGGATGCGGCGATGCCACGGAGTTGCTGACCGACGCACAGGAAGTGACCGTCTCCTGCGCCGAGGGCGATACCGGCATGATCTACGAGGGCTCCCTGGATTTCGAGCTGCGGGAAAATACCGTGGACTCCATGCCCAACATCCCGTTCAAGATCATGATGAACGTCGGCAACCCCGACCGGGCCTTTGATTTCCAGGCGTTGCCGAATGAAGGTGTTGGCTTGGCACGGCTTGAGTTCATTATTAACCGGATGATCGGTGTTCATCCCAAGGCATTGCTGAACTTTGATGGACTGCCCCGGGATATCAAGCAGACCGTTGAGAAACGCATCTCCGGTTACAGCTCGCCGGTGGATTTCTATGTCGACAAGCTGGTTGAGGGCATCTCTACCCTGGCAGCGGCGTTCGCGCCCAAGAAAGTGATCGTGCGGTTGTCGGACTTTAAATCCAACGAATACGCCAACCTGATCGGCGGCACTCTGTACGAGCCGGATGAAGAAAACCCGATGCTCGGTTTCCGGGGTGCATCGCGCTATATCTCCGATACCTTCCGGGACTGCTTCGAGCTGGAATGCCGTGCCCTGAAAAAGGTGCGTAACGAGATGGGGCTGACCAATGTGGAAGTGATGGTTCCGTTCGTGCGTACCGTGGGTGAAGCGGAACAGGTAGTGAACCTGCTGGCGGAGAACGGACTCAAGCGTGGTGACAACGGTCTTCGGGTCATCATGATGTGTGAGCTGCCGGCCAATGCGCTGCTGGCGGATCAGTTCCTGGAGCACTTTGACGGCTTCTCCATCGGCTCCAACGATCTGACTCAGCTGACCCTGGGTCTGGACCGGGATTCGGGCATCATCGCGCACCTCTTCGATGAGCGGAACGATGCGGTCAAGGCGCTGCTTTCCAACGCCATTCAGGCGTGCAAGAAGGCCGGCAAATACATCGGTATCTGCGGGCAGGGGCCATCGGATCATCCGGATCTCGCCAAGTGGCTGATGGATCAGGGCATTGATACGGTGTCACTGAACCCCGATTCGGTACTGGACACCTGGTTCTTCCTGGCCGACGAAAAAATCGACTGAGTTTATTTCCAGGATAAGGAGAGCGACAACGTGACGACGATAATTACCCCGGACCTGTGTGACGAATTTCCGGAAGTGCTGGTTGTAGAGCCCGGCTTCAATAACTACGGTGGCAACAAGGCATTTGGCGGTGAGATTGTGACCGTGAAGTGTTTTGAAGATAACTCCGTGGTGAAAGAGCAGGTTGGCCAGCCAGGGAACGGTCGTGTGATGGTCGTGGATGGTGGCGCTTCAAAGCGCCATGCGCTATTGGGCGACATGCTCGCGGAGAAGGCTGCGAGCAACGGCTGGGCAGGTCTGATCATCTATGGTTGCGTGCGCGACGTGGATGAGATTGGCAACACCGCCCTGGGTGTGCAGGCCCTTGGCACCCATCCGAGAAAGAGTGAAAAGCGTGGCCTGGGTGACCTGAATGTGCCGGTCACCTTCCACGGCGTTACCTTCCATCCCGGACACTACGTCTACGCCGACAACAACGGTATCATTGTTTCTGAGAAGCCTCTGGTTTGAGGCTTTTCGAGGCAGAGACAAAAACGGCGGCCAATGGCCGCCGTTTTTCGTTCAGCGAGTGACTTCGCTGATATTCGTTCCAAGGAGGAACCCGTCTCCTTCCGGTTCGCAGCGAATGACTTCGCAGACAGTCTCCAGCGGCGGAAACTGATCACTGCTGGAGTGAAGAACCGTGTGAAGTTCCTCGCCAACGTTCACGGCCTGCTCAACGTAGAGTTGCATGCCGGTCGCGCTCAGATCACGGCAGATCCCTTTGAAGCGGTTGCCCTGGCTGTCGCTGATCTCAATCTCCGAGTTCACCTGCATACGGTGGAAATCGCGTTTCTCCGAATAATCCTTCATGGCATCAGGCCCAGTTGTCGGTTTTTCTTGTTGGTTTGAGCATTGGAATGATCAGTGCGAGCAAAACGCCACCGAGAACGAGGCCCGCGCCCAGCAACATGAAATCGTATTCCTTGCTGGCTTCCAGACGTTCGTTTTCAGCCGTGAGCACTTCAAGGTCGTTGCGAATCTTCTGGTTCTCTTCCCGCAGCTCGCGGTTTCGACGTTCCAGATTGATGGAATCGGCGGCGATACTCTTGATCCGCTGAAGCTCTTCCTGGAGCTCCTGTGAACGGTCAGAAAGCGAGGCTTCGGAGCTTTCCAGCGCGTTGCGCTCAGTGACGACGTTAGACAGCTGCTCTTTTACCTGGGCGAGTTCAGCGCGCGTTTCTTCCAACTGACGGTTGGCCGTACGCAGGCGATCTGCAGCAATGGGTGTCTCGCTCAGGTATTGACTGGAAACCCAGCCCTCGGTGCCCTTGGGAGTGCGAACGAGGGTGTATCCGGAATCGGAGGCCTCGATGACTTCCAGCGGCGTGCCACTGGGAACCGCGTTTTCAATGATGCGGAACTGGGAACCTGCGCCTGACCTCACTGGCAGGTACAACTGGTCGTCAACCCAGACAGTCTTTGCCTGGGCAACAGCAATGGAGGACACTGCGAACAACACACTGATTGCTAGACGAAAAAGCGTCACTGGTTACGTTCCCTGAAATTCTGCGGTTGAAATCTGAGTCTGATTAAAAGCGCAATTTTGTCACAGATGCCCCGCCGTGCAAGCGTGCCATCATTACAATAAACTCATGGGCCCCCAAGGCCCGCTCACGGGAGGACGGCTTTGAAAGGCTTTACCACAACCTTGTCATAAACGCCTGCCTCCACATAAGGGTCGGCATCCGCCCAGGCCTGGGCCGCTTCCAGAGAGTCAAATTCCGCGATTACCAGACTACCGGTAAAGCCGGCATCGCCGGGCTCTGGAGTATCAAGCGCCGGATGAGGGCCAGCGACAAGTAATCGGCCCTCGGCTTTCAGGGCCTGAAGCCGGTCGATGTGAGCCGGACGCGCAGACTGGCGCAACGGCAGGCTGTTCTCGACATCTTCACTGATAATGGCGTAGTACATTCAGCTCTCCGAACAGGTTTTCAAAGACAGGATAGTTGATCAGACAATCAGCGGTCGTGTCGTGCAAGGGTTGGCTGGTACACTGTTAAACCCTGGCAAGCCGCCAGTTATCTGAAGATTCAGGATATTTTGTGACTATACCGCAAGACCCGCATTTGTGCATTGATCTGCATTGCCACAGCACGGCTTCCGATGGCGCGCTATCACCGGCGGCACTGGTCGAGCGCGCTGCCGGTCGGGGGGTTACCCACCTGGCCCTTACTGACCACGACACGATCGCTGGCCTTGCCGAAGCCGAGGCGGCTGCGCAGGCGCAGGGTATCATCCTGACTCCCGGGGTTGAGCTTTCCTGCCTCTGGAAAAGCCGGACCATCCACATCGTTGGCCTGGATTTTGATCCCGGGCAGGCCGGTTTCAGGCAGGCGCTGGAGCAGCAGAACGAGAATCGCTGGGCTCGTGCCCGCATGATCGCGGACCGCCTGGGTAAGCTTGGTGTTGATGGCCTTCTCGATAAGGCCTCCGAGGCTGCCGGTGGCGACGTGCCTGGACGGCCCCATTTTGCACAGGTTCTGACAGAGGCTGGCGTTGTTCGCAATGCTGCCCAGGCATTCAAGCGATATCTGGGTAACGGTAAGCCCGGTGATGTAAAAGCTTTCTGGCCGGAGCTTCCAGAAGTCGTGCGCTGGATCGCCGAGGCAGGTGGCGTTGCGGTTCTTGCCCATCCCCGAAAATACCAGCTTACGGCAACCAAACTCAGGGAGCTGACCGCGGATTTCCGAAGGGCAGGGGGGCAGGCAATTGAAGTGTCTACTTCAGGCCAATCCAGTGGTGATCTGGGGTTTCTTGCAGAGCTTTGTCGGAAAGAGAAATTGCTGGCATCCCAGGGCAGTGATTTTCACTTTCCCGGCGCTCCCTGGTGTGAGCTTGGCCGCATCATGAAAATGCCAGACGGGCTTGAGCCGGTCTGGCATTCGTTCAGACAACCTGTTCCGGGTGCGGCGCCGGTTTAATCCGGTGCGTGGAACAGCAGGTACAGATCCGTCAGTGAGTCCGGGATGGCGTCGGCCATCTGCCGGGATAGCTTTTCACTGTTGCGAACCTTCTGGAAGTCCTCGTCATCGAACAGTCCTGAGAGTGTCAGCATAGGCACCATCAGGTCCGCCGCTTCTTCTTCGCTGGCTGCTTCGAGCCACTCTTCTTCGTGTTCCAGAAAGGTGTCCACGAACCCGGCGCACCAGTTTTCCAGTGCGTTCATGGGGTCGCCATCCTCCGGCTCCGGCAATTCCAGAGACTGCCCCATGTCCAGGGAATGGGCCATGTCATTGGCCAGCTGGGTCGAGCAGCGCCTGAACACCTCGGGAATCCCGGTGTCGGGCACCTGATCGGTGCCCGTGGCGAGGCGGAAGATTTCTTCCGCGCTCAGTTCAGCCGGGCCGACGACGCTGGCGCAGACCACCCCATGGAAACCGAAGAAATCCAGGGCTTCATCGCCCCAGGGCTCGGCAAAAAGGATGTCTTCCAGCGCTTCTATGTCGGAGTTCGATAGCATCAGTTAGTTACTCCCGGCCTTTTTGGCCTCTTCCGCGGCCTTCTGGCGCTTGCGGACTTCTCTTGGATCATTGTAAGCGCGGCCCGGTGTTACAGGAACGTCGACTGCCGGGGCATCTGCAGGCGTGTCCTTGGCCGTTGCCTCCGGAGCGGAAGGCGTCTCTTCCTTCACTGGCTCTGCGGTTTTGGCCTCAACTTTTTCGGGCTCGGCTTTCTTGGGCTCGGCCTTTTCGGGGCTGGCCTGCGCTGCTTCCGGCTGCTTTGGCTCCGGTTGAGCCTCGGGAGCCTTGCGCTCTGGTGCTACCTTCTCCTCCGCTGGCTTTTCAGCCTTCTCGGGTTGTGGTGCCTCCTCCGGTTCTACCTTGGCGGCTGGCGCTTCCTTGGGCTTCGCCGGCTGCTTCTTCGCGCGCGGCGCTTGTTCACCGTCGGCTCTGGCCTTGGACTCCGGCTTTGGCCTCGGAGCTGCCTCTTTTTTCTCGGTAGCCTGGTCAGTCACCGGCTTTGGCTCATCAGTGGCCGCGGTGCTCTTGGCAGGCTCTTTGTCTGTGGCTGCGCCTTGAGCCTGCTCGGTAACGTTTTTGCTCTTTTCCTCAGGCTTCTCAAGGGGTTCGGAGCTTTGTTCAGCCTTGGCGGGCTCGGCTTTTTCAGGTTTCGCTTGAACAGCTTCCTGCTTTTCAACCGGGCTCTCTGCAGCGGGTTTTGTTTCCGCTGCCGGTTTCGCTTCCGGCTTGCTCTCCGACGGCGCTTTGTCTGCGGATGCCTTCTCGGGCTTCTGCTCTTTTGCCGGCTCTTTCTGAGCAGCTTGCGGCTTCGGTGCTTCGCTGGCCGCCGGCGCAGTCTCGGCCCTGGTTTCGGGCTTGTCAGACGCTTTGTTGACTGTTTCCTTTACCTGCTCGGCTTTCACTTCGGGCTTGGCATCGTCACGACCGTTTTCCGGCTGCGTGTCCTTCTGATGCTTCTCGCTACGAGCGGCTTTTCGATCAGCCGGAGCAGAGGCCGGTGCTTCAGACGGAGAGCCGTCGCGGTTGCGCTGGCGACGTGGCTTTCTGCGTTTCTCTTCTGAACCCGTCTTGTCCGCTGGACCGGACTTGGCTGCATTATCCTGCTGGCCCTGATCCTTCTGGTCCTTCTGCTCGCGATTATCCTTCGGGTCGCGCTGGGGTTTGTTGCGGCCGCGGCCCTGGTTGTCGCGACGGTTGTCACGACGATTTTCAGTGCCTTTGTTATCGGCGCTCTTGTTGTCGCCTCCGCGATTATCCTGGCCTTTGTTTTCGGATGCCTGGCGATTCTGGTTGCCACGGTTCTGATCGTCGTTGCGGTTGCGGCCGCGGCCACGGTTGTCGTCTCCACGGCCCTGCTGGCCGCCCTGGCGACGTTCGTTGCCACTGCGGTTGCCACCTGCACGCTGGTCTTCACCGCGGGCTACCCGGGATTTGCGACGGTCCTGACGGCCCTGGTTGCGACGATCTTCGCGCTGGCTCTGGCTCTGCTCGCGATTCTCGACTTTCTGTTCTTCCTCGCCACTGAAGAAGCCAGCGATCTTGCGTCCCAGCCGGCGGAAGAGGCCTTCTTCCTGTTCAGTGGTTTCATCAGCCTTCGGTGCGGCCGGGGCAGGCGCGGGTGCGGGTGCGCTCGGCCGGATCGCTTTTACCGCAGCCTGCTCGCGTACCGGCTTCTCAGGGGTGGGCGCCTCGAAGATTTCTTCTTCACGCTCGCTGTACTCCTGGGCCACCTGATGGCTGGAAATGTGCTCGGGCGTTGTTTCATCCTGACGCATCCGGATGATTTCGAAATGCGGTGTCTCCATATGCGGAACCGGCACCACGACAACGCTCACTTCCTGGCGGGCTTCAATGTCGGCCAGCTGCTTGCGCTTCTCGTTGAGCAGGAAAGTGGCGACGGAAACCGGCACAACGGCTCGTACTTCGCCGGTCTTGTCCTTTGACGATTCCTCGTAGATCAGGCGCATGATGCTCAGGGCGAGGGACTCGATGCCACGAATAGTGCCCTGACCTTCACATCGGGGGCACACTTCGCTGCGTGTCTCTCCCAGGGAGGGGCGCAGGCGCTGACGGGACATTTCCAGCAGGCCGAAGCGGGAGATCTTGCCCACCTGAACCCGGGCCCGGTCGATTTCCAGGGCCTCACGCATCTTCTGTTCAACTTCCCGCTGATGCTTCGCAGGCGTCATGTCGATAAAGTCGATGACAATCAGACCGCCCATGTCACGCAGGCGCAACTGGCGGGCGATTTCCTCTGCCGCTTCCAGGTTGGTCTGGAGCGCGGTTTCCTCGATATCCTGGCCTTTCGTGGCGCGGGAAGAGTTGATGTCGATGGAAACCAGGGCCTCGGTCGGATCAATCACGATGGAGCCGCCGGAGGGCAGTTTCACTTCCCGCTGGAAGGCGGTCTCGATCTGGCCTTCGATCTGGTACCGGCTGAACAGCGGGATTTCATCCTTGTACAGCTTGATCTTGTTTTCGAAGGTGGGCATGACCGCACGAACGAAATTCAGGACGTCCTCATAGACGCCATTGGCGTCAATCAGAACCTCGCCGATGTCCTGGCGAAGGTAGTCACGAACCGCACGGATGATAACGTTGCTTTCCTGGTGAATCAGGAAGGGGGCCTTGCGCTCGCCGGCGGCCTGAGTGATGGCCTCCCAGAATTGCACCAGATAGTCCAGATCCCACTGGAGTTCTTCAGTGGTACGGCCGATGCCGGCGGTACGAACGATGATGCCCATGGATTTCGGCACCTGAACATCGTTCATCGCTTCTTTGAGCTGCGCCCGCTCATCGCCCTCTATGCGACGGGAGATGCCGCCGGCACGGGGGTTGTTGGGCATGAGTACCAGATAGCGACCTGCCAGGGAGATAAACGTGGTCAGGGCTGCGCCCTTATTGCCACGCTCTTCCTTGTCGACCTGCACGATGACTTCCTGGCCTTCGGAAACAACGTCCTTGATGTTGATTTTGCCTTCGATCTGGCCGGGCGACTTCTTGAAGTATTCCTTGGAAATTTCCTTCAACGGCAGAAAGCCGTGGCGCTCGGCGCCGAAATCCACAAACGCGGCCTCGAGACTGGGCTCGACCCGGGTAATGCGGCCCTTGTAGATATTGGCTTTCTTCTGCTCGCGGGAGCTGGATTCGATATCAAGGTCGAATAGACGCTGGCCGTCAACCAGGGCGACGCGCAACTCTTCGGGATGAGTTGCATTGATAAGCATTCTTTTCATGGAAAGAAAGAGTTCCTGTCGTTTAATTTGACAGAAAACCGGAGGGGATCGCATCAGCGAAGCAGGATGTGCGTGCCGCGGGCCCTGTTACATCAAGGGCGGACCGGCGGCCAGACGAATCAGACCCTTCTGGGGTTTGATCCTTTCGGTCTGAGACCAACGCCGACGATCCGGCTGCCTGTGGGCAGGGAGAGGTCGTGTAAGGTTCGTGTCTGTTGACGCATGTTATCCGTTTTCAGGTTCACTCAGGTGCCTGGGTCTCACGTCGTATTCGTATGCTGGACGGCCCGGCCCTGGGTGGCAGTGATTCTTCGCGATGTCGCCCGCGGTTTTCCGCGCGGTTTTTCTCTCTCCCGGGTACAGGATGCAGCCTTTCGAAGATCTGTCCTGGTCCTCCGGGAGCATTTCTCTCGCCGTTCCCGGTAGTGATTGGGTGCACGGCGTTCAAACTCTCGAATAGTGTCGGTATACTTCTGCCGCTCCGGCTTCTGACTTGAGTTGGTCAGGCCGTAGACAAACGGCAAAGCACGCCGGAATATAACAGTATTCATGCAGCCGTTCAATCCTGCAGTCACTCCAGTAGCCAAGGAACTTCATGTCTCGAAAGTCTGCGAGCAGAAAGCCAGCCCAACCGCGGCCCGAGAGGGCAAAAAAAACCAGCAGGGCCGGCAGTGAGAGTCAGGCTGTTCGTGGAGAAGTCCGTCAGGGCGTCCAGTGGGTTACCGTGGACGAAGACAACGATGGTCAGAGGGTGGACAACTTCCTTCTTGCCCAGCTTCGCGGTGTGCCCAAGAGCATTATTTATCGTGTCATCCGCAAGGGCGAGGTTCGGGTCAATAAAGGGCGGGTCAAGCCGGATTCCCGGGTGAGAACCGGTGATCAGGTGCGTATCCCACCGATCACCCGAAAGGAAAAGCCTGATCAGGTGGCGCCCGGCTCCCGGGTGCAGGGCGTGATGGAATCTGCGGTTGTTTTCGAGAACGAGCAGATGCTGGTGGTCAACAAACCGTCCGGTATCGCCGTACACGGCGGCAGCGGCCTGAGTTTCGGGTTGATCGAGGTGCTTCGCTCCGCACGCCCGGCGGCAAAGTTTCTGGAGCTCGTTCACCGTCTGGATCGGGATACGTCCGGACTGATCATGGTGGCCAAGGAGCGGTCGGCGCTTCGGTACCTGCAGGATGAGCTGCGCCAGAAACGAATCCGCAAGCATTACCATGCGCTGGTCGCCGGCGACTGGCCGGCCAGCGTTGACCGGGTGGATGTGCCTCTGCTGCGCTACGAGATGCCCAATGGCGAGCGTCGGGTGAAGGTTGACGCTGCCGGCAAGGCCTCGCTGACGACATTCCGCTGCCTCGAGCATTACGCGGGCTACAGCCTTGTCGAGGCGTCGCCAATTACCGGTCGTACGCACCAGATCCGCGTGCACAGCGCCTGGGCCGGTCATCCGATTGCGGGTGACGACAAGTATATGGATGATGTCAGCCTCAAGGCGTTCCGGTCCATTGGCGGGCAACGGCTGATGCTGCATGCGCGGGCCCTGGAGTTTACCTTGCCGGTCTCGGGTGAGGCTATGCGCCTTGAGGCGCCTTACGACGATGCATTCAATGACGTGCTCAGGAAACTTTCCGGGCGTCTTAAAGGAAACGATCAATGAACGTCAGAGTAGTAATTTTTGACTGGGACGGGACCCTGGTGGACTCGGTTGAGCATATTGCTGATAGCCTCCATCAGGCGGCAACCGAGCTGGGCTTTCCGGCCCTGGAGCGTGAGGCGTACCGGGATATTATCGGGCTTGGCATGGTCGAGGCGTTGGAGAAGCTTTATCCCGGTATCAGTCGGGAAGAAATGAACAGGATTCGCGACGGGTACGGGCGCTATTTCTTCAGCAAGGTGACAACGCCGCAAAACGTGTTTGACGGTATGGCCGATGTGGTCGCAGATCTGCGAGGATCCGGTCGCAGTTGTTCTGTGGCAACCGGCAAGAGCCGGCGCGGCCTGGACTTTGCGCTGGCTTCCAGCGGTCTTGGCGACCACTTCGAGATCACCCGTTGTGCCGATGAGACGCGCTCCAAGCCTGACCCTGCCATGCTTGAGGAGATTCTTCGTTTCTATCGCATTGAGCCCGAAGAGGCGGTGATGATTGGCGATACCCGATACGATCTTGATATGGCCCGGCGTATCGGCATGCCCTCCATCGGCGTTGAATGGGGTGTGCACAAGCGGGATGTGTTGGGTGATTATTCGCCCCATGCCATTGTTGAATCCGTGCCAGACCTCCGGCGGGTGCTGGGGCTGTAAACAGACCGAATTCATTGACGTTGCTGACAGGATGCGCACATGAGTGACTGGGAATCTGACAAGTCTGCCGATTGGGGTGACCAACCGGTGGAGCCTGAAAAAGAAAGTAAGCCGTTTTTCGGGCGAAAGTCGCCGAAGCTTCCGCCCGAGTCCGGACGTGACTGGAAGCTCATCGAAAAACTCGTCATGTCACTGCAGTCTGAGCAGCGCAAGAGCCGGCGCTGGGGTATCTTTTTCAAGTTCCTGACGTTTGGTTACCTGATTGCCTTGCTGTTTTTGATCAAGTTTCCCCTGGGCGATTCACTGGAGGGTGTAACCGGCAAGCACACGGCTCTGGTAGAAATAAACGGTCCGATCGCTGCCGACGAACTGGCCAGTGCAGACAATATTGTAGGTTCTCTGCGAACAGCCTTCGAAGAGCCAAACTCGGTAGCAGTGATTCTGCGCATCAACAGCCCGGGTGGCAGCCCGGTGCAGTCCGGGTATGTCTACGATGAGATCAAGCGCCTGCGGGAGGAATATCCCGAGAAAAAGGTCTACGCCGTGATCTCGGACATCGGCGCTTCCGGAGCCTATTACATTGCTGCGGCCGCTGATGAGATCTATGCCAACCGGGCCAGCCTTGTCGGCTCGATTGGGGTGGTGGCTGGCGGTTTCGGCTTTACCGAGGTTATGGAGAAGATCGGCGTGGATCGCCGTCTCTACACGGCCGGTGAGAACAAGGCGTTCCTTGATCCGTTTTCGCCGGAGCAGGAAGAGGAAGTCACTTTCTGGCAGAGTGTCCTGGAAAACACCCACCAACAGTTTATCGAAGCGGTCAAGCAAGGGCGTGGTGATCGCCTGGCGGATGATGAGCGCCTGTTCAGCGGGCTGGTATGGAGTGGCGAGCAGGCCGTTGAGCTTGGCCTGGCTGATGGGCTCGGCAGCGCATCACACGTTGCTCGGCAGATCATAGGTCAGGAGGAACTGGTGGACTACAGCCGTCGCAAATCACCGTTCCAGGATATTGTTGATCAGCTTGGTGTCGCCTTTGGCGAGGGTTTCGCCAGTCAACTGGTCGAGTCCCGGCTCGAGCTTCGGTAATGCCTTATGAGGCAGGCCGGTTTTCCAGCAGGGGATTCCGGCCCCATTGCCTCAGCAGATCGTTCAGGGCAATAAGAGGGAGGCCCACCAGGCTGTTCGGGTCCCGGCCCTCAAGGGCCTCGAACAGAGTAATACCGAGGCCTTCCATCTTGAAGCTGCCGGCGCAGTCATAAGGTTTCTCCCGCAGTAGGTAGGCTTCTATCTCCTCATCAGCCAATTCCCGGAACTTGACGTTAAACGGCTCGCAAAGGCTGTCGATCTTGCCGGAATCGGAGTCGAGCAGCGACAGGCCTGTAAGAAACAGTACCCTGTGACCACTGCTCTGGCGTAACTGCTCTGTCGCCATTTCGTGGTTGCCGGGCTTGCTCAGTACCGAGCCGTCGGGCAGGCAGGCGACCTGGTCCGAGCCGATGATCCAGTGGCCGGGGAACCGGTCCGCCAATTCGCGGGCCTTGCTCTCGGCCAGACGTGTCGCCAGGGCCTCCCCGGTCTCGCCTTGATAGGGTGATTCGTCGATATCCGGGCTTGCGCAGGTGAACGGCAAGCCAAGCCGCTCCAGGAGCTCTCTCCGGTACGGTGATGAAGACGCCAGTAAAAGCGGTTTTGGAGGCATTGATAGAGTCCTTTAAGTACCTGGCCGGTGCATCTGTTGTGCGATTATCGTAAATTACACCTATCTGCACTGGAACCCCCGTGAAAAAGCAACGAAGTCTTTGACAGCGGCCGGCTGCGCCCCTAAAATTGCGCGCCTATGTCAAACGCGTCCAACGCCGAGTTGCCCAAATCTGTTGATCCTTACCGGTTAGCGGAACATAACAGCACACTGGAGGGAGTGATTCCCATCAGCGGGCTTGGCCGTTTTCGGGAATCCGTTCTCGGGTTTTCGGAAGGCGCTGCGTGCCGGGTCAAACTGTCTTTTTTTATGGATGGTGAGCGTCGTCGCGTTGTTTCGGGCGAGCTGGCGGCCTCGGTTGATCTGGAGTGTCAGCGGTGCATGGGCGCCATGAGCGTGACTCTGGTCTCCGAGTTCAAGCTGGGTCTTGTTACCAGTGACGAGCAGGCGCAACAGCTGCCGAAAGAACTCGAGCCGTTTTTGACCGATGATTTTACGGCGGACCTCTGGTCGATGGTGGAAGACGAGCTGTTGCTGGTTTTGCCGCCGTTTCCGCTGCACGAACGGGACCAGTGTCCTGCCCGGGAAGATCTGGAAGCCTACGAGCCTGACAGCTCCGGGGCAGAGCCGGTGAGAAAGTCGGGTGAGAATCCGTTCAGTGTCCTGGCGGATCTCAAGAAGACAAAGCATTAACCGGGCGTGGGTCGTCCCTCGGGAGACCGGCGCACATTTAACGAACAGACGTTACTTATTCAGCAATTCAAGTTTACGTTAACAGGTCAGGAGCATAATCATGGCTGTACAGCAAAACCGTAAGACCCGTTCCAAGCGTGGCATGCGCCGTTCACACGACGCCCTGAGCGCCGCTGCTCTGAGCACCGATGCGACTACTGGTGAAGTTCATCGTCGTCACCACGTGTCTCCGGACGGCTTCTACCGCGGCAAGCAGGTAATCGAAGCACGCGACGAGTAATCTCGTTGCCGCTATGCACCGTCCCGAATCGGATGGCAGAACGGTGAAGCCGGTCACCATCACGATTGATGCAATGAGTGGCGACCGCGGGGCTGCCGTCGTGGTTGCCGCATCGCTGCGGGCGGTGCGTGAAAACGAAGCCTTGAGCATCGTTCTGGTGGGAATCCGGAGCGAGCTCGAGGCTTTGTTGCGTGAGGGGCACGCCCGAATTCGCATTGTCGAGGCGGCAGACGTTGTTCGGATGAACGAGCGCCCCTCCCACGCTCTCCGCCACAAGAAAAACTCTTCCATGGCCATCGCCCTGAGTCTTGTTCGCGATGGCGAGGCCCAGGGCTGTGTCAGTGCCGGTAACACCGGTGCATTGATGGCATTTGGGCGCACCATTATCCGCATGTATCCGGGTATCGAGCGCCCGGCTATTGCCAAACTGATTCCCTCGCTCAGGGGGCGCTGTCACGTCCTTGATCTCGGCGCCAATGTCGACTCAACCGCCGAAAATCTCTATCAGTATGCCCTGATGGGGTCCCTGATGGCCTCTGCGATCTGCAGCCAGGCGGAACCAAGGGTCGCTCTTCTGAACGTCGGTGAGGAAGAGATAAAGGGCAATGAACAGGTCCGGCTGGCGTCTCATATGCTGGCCCAGTGCGATACCATCAACTACATCGGTTATGTGGAAGGTAGCGATCTGTTCCGGGACGTCGCAGATGTGGTCGTCTGTGATGGCTTTGTCGGCAATATAGCCCTGAAAACCGGCGAGGGTGTTGCCGGTCTCCTCATAGAGCTGATGGAACAGGCCTTCACACGAAATCTCTACGGCCGACTGGTCGGCCTGCTGGCCCGTCCGATTATCGGTCGGCTTCTGCAATTGATGGATCCTTCCCGACACAACGGTGCCAGTTTGCTCGGTCTCCAGGGCGTGGTGATCAAAAGTCATGGCAACGCCAATGAGCGGGCCATGTTGTCGGCCATTCGACAGGCCGTTCGGGAAGTTGAGCTGGAAGTACCCCGCCGTATCAACGAGCGTCTCGACGATCTCATGCTTTGAGTGCCTGAGACTAAAGTCTGTCCCGGTTTGGCCACGCATTCGCGGATAATTGGCCTAACTTGTACTATTGGCTAATCTCACGTAACCACCCAATGACGATAAGATCCCGCTTATGAAATCAGCCTTTATTTTTCCAGGACAAGGGTCGCAATCGGTGGGCATGCTTTCGGCTGCCGCTGAAGCCTGGCCCATCATCGACAGAACCTTTTCCGAAGCCTCCAATGTTCTCGGCTATGACCTCTGGGATCTCTGCCAGAAGGGGCCGGCGGAGGAATTGAATAAAACCATGGTGACGCAGCCTGCGCTCCTGACGGCCAGTATTGCCCTCTGGCGGCAGTGGTTTGTTGCCGGCGGTTCTTCTCCCGATTTTCTCGCCGGTCACAGTCTGGGAGAGTACAGCGCCCTGGTGGCGGCAGAGAGCCTCGATTTTGTTGAAGCGGTCAAGCTGGTTCGCCTGCGTGGTGAGCTCATGCAGGACGCTGTGCCGGCTGGAGAAGGGAAGATGGCAGCCATCCTTGGTCTTGAGGATGATGCCGTTGTGGCAGCCTGTCAGGATGCGGCACAGGGCGATGTGGTATCTGCGGTAAACTTCAATGCCCCTGGTCAGGTGGTTATTGCTGGCTCGGCAGCCGCAGTTGAACGGGCTATTGAAGCCTGCAAGGAAAAAGGCGCGAAGAAGGCCATGCCATTGCCTGTAAGCGTGCCATCCCATTGCGCACTTATGAAAGGCGCCGCGGAGGAACTGGCGAAAGCGTTGGAGGATGTTCGCTTTAATGATGCTGTCATCCCGGTTATACAAAATGTTAACGCTGCCGCCGAGACCGAATCCGCTACACTGAAGGCCAACCTTCTCAAGCAGCTTTATTCTCCGGTGCTCTGGACGGACTCTGTGCGTGCCCTCGTTTCCAATGATGTCGAAGTTGCAGTCGAGTGCGGCACTGGAAAAGTTTTGGCAGGGCTGGCCAAACGTATCGACCGGGCTTTGGCCGTTCACAGTATCGAAGACCCGGATTCGCTGGCGAAGGCGCTGGACGCTTTCGGTCAGTCCTGAAACGAAAGGGAGTTATTCATGTCTCTGGAAGGTAAAACCGCACTGGTCACCGGTGCTACCCGCGGTATTGGTCAGGCCATTGCCCGTGCGCTGGCCGCGCAGGGTGCCGAAGTTGTCGGAACAGCAACCAGTGAAGCCGGTGCAGAATCCATCACCAACGATCTCCAGTCGGCCGGTTACAAGGGTTACGGCATGGTCATGAACGTTGCAGACCCTGCCAGCATTGAAGCCGGTTTGAAGGAGCTGACGGAGAAATCGGGGGCTCCCCTGATTCTGGTCAACAATGCCGGCATTACCCGTGATAACCTCCTGATGCGGTTGAAAGATGATGACTGGGCCTCGGTTCTGGAAACCAATCTGTCCAGCGTCTATCGGACCAGCAAGGCCGTGCTTCGTGGCATGGCCAAGGCCAAATGGGGCCGGATTATCAATATCAGCTCCGTGGTTGCCGGTATGGGCAATGCGGGGCAGGGCAATTACTGCGCCGCCAAGGCCGGGGTTGAAGGGTTTACCCGAAGCCTGGCCAAGGAAATGTCGAACCGCGGTATCACTGCAAATTGCGTGGCTCCCGGATTTATTGACACGGATATGACAAAAAAACTGGACGACAAGCAGCGTGGGGCTATGCTGGAAATCATACCCGCGGGTCGTCTGGGTGAGCCGGAAGAAGTGGCAGCCGTGGTTGCCTTCCTGGCATCAGATGCAGCCGGATACGTGACGGGTGAAACCATCAACGTGAACGGCGGAATGTACATGGGATAAGCCCCTTTCGGGGTCTGTGCGCAACCCCTTGTCGCACAACATGTTTATCAGAATCCCTGCTTGTTTGCAGGTAGGGTTTAAACTAAACTGGCAGCACTAGAGTTGCTTGGTTGACACACAAAGTGAGGACATTATGAGTACAGTTGAAGAGCGCGTGAAGAAGATCGTTTGTGAACAGTTGGGCGTTAAAGAGTCCGAAGTTCAGAACTCATCTTCTTTTGTAGAGGATCTTGGCGCTGACTCACTGGACACCGTTGAGCTGGTTATGGCGCTGGAAGAGGAATTTGAAACCGAGATTCCAGATGAGGAAGCCGAGAAGCTGGCCAGTGTTCAGGACGCGATCGACTATATCGTCGCGCACACCTGATACTCTGCAATTAAGTAAGCCAGGCAAAAAGCCGTCCTTGTGAAACATCGAGGGACGGCTTTTTTATTGGCTGAATATCAGCTTCAATCTGCGTTCAGATTCATTCGGACAAGTTCAGGTGCAACAGGTTATGGCTAAACGGCGAGTTGTCATTACAGGTATGGGCATGCTGTCTCCAGTCGGCAATAGTGTGGCGTCGTCCTGGGAAGCTATTCAGGCTGGCCGGAGCGGGATTGGTATGATCGACCGCTTTGACGCGTCTGCCTATAACACAAGGATTGGAGGGGCTATCCGGGATCTGGATATGGAGCCCTATCTCTCCCCCAAGGACGCCAGAAAGCTCGATGCGTTTATTCACTATGGCCTGATTGCCGCCCAGCAGGCGGTGGACGACAGTGGCCTGGAATCGTTCGACAGACTTGACCGGGACCGCGTGGGTATTGCGATTGGCTCCGGCATCGGTGGCCTTGAGTACATTGAGAAAAGCGTTCTCACCATGGGCAAGTCCGGGCCCCGCAAGGTTTCTCCGTTTTTCGTGCCGGCGTCTGTCGTCAACATGATTTCCGGTAATGCAGCGATCCGCTTCGGCTATCGCGGTCCCAACATCGCCATTGTTACCGCCTGCACAACCGGAACCCATAATATCGGATACGCAGCCCGAACTATTGCCTACGGTGATGCAGAGGTCATGCTTGCCGGTGGCTCGGAAATGGCGACCACGCGGACCGGAATGGCTGCCTTTTCAGCCGCCCGCGCGCTGTCGACCCGAAACGATGAACCGGAAAAGGCCAGTCGGCCGTGGGATAAAGATCGCGATGGCTTTGTGCTCAGCGATGGTGCCGGTGTGGTAGTTCTGGAAGAGCTTGAGCATGCGAAGCAGAGAGGGGCCACCATATACGGCGAAGTCGTTGGCTTTGGTATGAGTGATGACGCCCATCACATTACTGCACCGCCGGAGAATGGTGAGGGCGCGGCCCGCTCCATGGTCAACGCTATCCGGGACGCCGGCCTGAAACCGGATGAAATCGACTATATCAATGCCCATGGCACATCTACACAGGTGGGCGATATTGCAGAAGTGGCGGCTGTACGGACGGTATATGGCAGCCATGCTGAAAAGCTGGCTATGAGCAGTACCAAATCCATGACCGGACACCTGCTTGGCGCCGCTGGTGCGGTAGAGGCAATCTTCTCCGTATTATCGATACGCGATGGCGTCTTGCCTCCAACCATCAATCTGGACAATCCCGATGAGGGGTGTGACCTGGATCTCGTTGCTCACAAGAGCCGACAGGCCGATGTGCGGGTAGCGCTCTCCAACTCATTTGGATTCGGCGGTACCAACGGAACCCTGATTTTCCGCCGTTACGAAGGCTGATCCTGGACGTGTTTCGTCTGTTCTGGGCCGATGAAAGCGGCCTCCCTGCTGATGACCGCGGTTTGGCCTACGGCGACGGGCTGTTTGAAACGATCCGCATGGTTGAGCAGAAAGGAGTCCTGCTTTCGCGACACCTTGAGCGCATGGTTCGTGATGCCGGTCGGTTGGGCATCGAGGTTTCGCGAAGGGATCTGGCGAACGTTTGTGTCCAGGCGGCGCAGCGCTTTGCCGGTCGATTCAGGGGGGAAGGCTGGATTCTCAAACTGACCCTGACCAGGGGCAGCGGTGGGCGGGGTTACCGGCCTGCTCCCGGGATGGAGCCAAACCTGCTGGTGTCGGCTTCACCGTTGCCTCCGATGCCGGATATTGCCGGAGAGGCCGTTGACTTCTCGAAAGTCCCCCTGTCTGTTAATCCTGTCTTGGCAGGTATCAAGTCTCTGAACCGGATCGAGCAGGTATTGGCCGCCGCTGAACTGGGGCCATCCCTTTTCGAGGTCATCATGGCTGATCACGGCGGCAATCTGGTGGAGGGTACCCGCACCAATCTTCTGCTCCGGCAAAGCGATGGCTGGGTGACACCGCCGGCATCCAGCCTTGCGGTTGCCGGCGTTCTCAGGCAATGGGTGCTTGAACGGCTGAGGCAACAGGGGGAAAGGGTGTCGGAGCGTCCGGTTGCTGTAGACGATGTCCTCGGTCCGGATTGCCATGGGCTATTTCTTCTGAATAGCGTTCTTGGGTTTGTTCCGGTTCGCACTATTGCCGGTCATGATTTGCCTGTCGATGGTGGACTTGCGACAATCTTCAATCCTCTCGAAACACTGGAATAAATCGTTTGTTCAAGAAGTTATTGCTTGCGTGTGTTTGTGCTGCTGTCCTGATCTCAGCGGGAACCGGTCTGTGGGTGTGGCAAGGCTTGAAAGGCCTTGAAAAGCCAGTCGAGTTCGAAGAGCCGCTGCTTTTTCAGGTTCCCCAGGGTGCGTCTTTCACGGAAGTGGCGGGTCGCCTTGAAGATGAAGGATTGGTCTCGGACCGGCTGTGGCTCAGGCTATATGGTCGCCTTGACCCTGGGCAGACCCGAATCAAGGCTGGCGAGTATGAATTCCTTGATGGCATGAGTCCCGTCGACATGATTGGCATCATGGTCTCCGGCGATACCAAGCACTGGTATGTGCAATTTATCGAGGGATGGACTTTTCAGGATATGAGGGCAGCACTGGCAAACGCCGAGCGATTGCAAAAGCTCACAGGCGAGTGGTCCAGTGAAAAGATCATGGCGGCTGTCGGTGCGGAAGGGGAGCATCCTGAGGGGCGGTTTTTCCCGGATACCTACGCCTTTACCAGCACCGAGTCCGATCTGGATCTTCTGAGGCGTGCCTTCAGCCGTATGGAATCAGTGCTGGCTGAGGAGTGGGCAGCACGGGAAGATGGGTTGCCCTATGAAAACCCCTATGAAGCTCTGATCATGGCCTCTATTGTGGAGCGCGAAACTGGCGCCCCGGAAGAGCGCGACCAGGTTGCAGGGGTATTTGTTCGCCGCCTCCAGAAGGGAATGCGCCTGCAAACCGATCCCACGGTTATTTATGGTATGGGCGATAGTTATCAGGGCCGTATCGGCCGTAAGGATCTGCGCACCTACACGCCCTACAACACATACAGAATCAATGGACTGCCCCCAACGCCCATCGCCCTGCCTGGCCGTGAATCCATTCACGCGACCCTGCATCCGGATGATGGAGATGCGCTCTATTTCGTTGCCCGTGGCGATGGTACCCACAAATTTTCACGCACACTGGCGGAACACCAGAAGGCTGTGCGTGAGTTTCAGCTTAACCGACGTGAGGATTACCGCTCCTCGGTTAAGCAGGGTGGAGAATGAGCATGAGAGGGCAATTCATTACGTTTGAAGGTACAGAAGGCGTTGGCAAGTCCACTCAGTTGGCGAATGCCGCCAGTACCCTCGAGAACCTCGGTGTGGATGTGTTGGTAACCCGTGAGCCTGGCGGCACCCCCATGGCCGAGCACATTCGCGAGCTGCTGCTGGCAACCCGGGATGAGGTGGTTCACGAAACCACGGAACTGCTGTTGATGTTTGCAGCCCGCGCCCAGCACTTACATACGAGAATCCTGCCGGCACTCGACGCTGGTCAGTGGGTGCTGTGCGACCGGTTCACCGATGCCACATTTGCCTATCAGGGAGGTGGGCGCGGTGTGTCGCAGGAGCGGATTGCATTGCTGGAAAACCTGGTTCAGGGTAACGTCCGTCCTGATCACGTGATATTGTTCGATGCGCCAGTGGAAACCGGAATGGCCAGAGCAAGGCGTCGGGGTGAACTGGACCGGTTTGAGCAGGAAGATCTGGAGTTTTTTCAGCGAATCAGAAATACCTACCTCGACCGTGCCAATGAGGCCCCGGATAGATATCATATTATCAACGCGGCGCGCCCACTGAATCAGGTTTCCGAGGAGGTTGTCCAGCTGCTTACCGGTTTATTGAGCCCGACTGGTCATGGCTGAGGCCAGCTTGGTAGTTTTGGAGGTTTAGCCTTCATTCGTGCACTTTTTGTAAGGTTCTGCTTTAATTGATGTACATTCTCAATTAAAGACTGGCAGTCTTGATGGTCGACGCAAAACTTCTAAAACTCCCCAGCGCAGCGCATCAGCACCGCCACGAACATCATCAGATCGTGATCGGTGTCAGAGGGGAAGCCGAACTGAGTGTCGACGGGACAGGGGCTCGTCTGGATACCTGGAGAGCCTGTTTCGTGCCCACGGAAGCCCAGCACGATTTTTGTGGCAGTCACTCCAACCATGTTCTGGTCATTAATCTTGATCCACTGACTCCCGCGTTTAACACTCCGGCCCATGCGGATTACGAGCGGATGATGCGAGTCTTTGAGAAGCCGCGCACCCTGCAAATGGACAGTCGTTTGCAGGGCTTTGTCCAGTTCACCGCTACCGAATTTGATCGCGCGCCAGAGAACGCAACGCTCCAGCAGCACCTGGCTACCAGTATTCTCTACTGCATGGCCGACAGGATAGCCGGCGGGCAGACGCAATCTCCCGATCGAAACCCCGTAAGCCCGGAAGTCGTTCGATCGTACATCCTCAATAACCTGCACCGAAAAATCACCGTTGAGGAAATGGCGGGGAAGGCCTGTCTCAGTGTCAGCCGCTTTCACGAGGTATTCAGGGATGCCGCTGGTATAACGCCCCATCAATTCCTTCTTCAGACGCGTCTGGAGCAGGCCTCTGAACTTCTTGTCTCAACGTCACTCTCGGTATCTGAAATCAGTTACAGAACCGGCTTCTCATCTCAGAGCGCTTTGACCAACGCGTTACGAAAATACAAGGGAACCACGCCGTCCAGGCTACAGGCGGGTGCTTACGCTGCCTGATTCCGTGTTCTGAGCCCTACAACCGTAGGATTGTGCAAAAGAATCGTAGGATTTCGTAAGCCTGGCGTCCGTAGTAATACTAACTTATAGCGGTTGGGAGCCTGGCTTGAATGGCTGACTGCATTGGCGTCAAGAACCCGAGATGAGGATCACGCCGCGCAGGTGAGTCACTGAACAATCCCGTTCCGATAAGGAACAATTTTCGTGTGAACAAGAAGAACAGTGCAGCGCGTTGTCGGCAGGTCAGTTCTGTGCTTCGCGAGCGAACCTGATTCCGACTCATTAAACCGGAGGAGCCCTATGGCTATTGGTGTTTGGATAAGTCTCTTTGCATATTTTGCGCTCATGATTGCCATTGGCATATTCGCGATGCGCAGATCTACCTCATCATCTGAGGATTACATGCTAGGCGGACGGGCGCTCAGTCCGAAAGTGGCCGCCCTTTCGGCGGGTGCCTCGGATATGAGTGGTTGGCTGCTTCTGGGTCTTCCCGGAGCTTTGTATGTATCTGGCCTGGGTTCCGCGTGGATCGGTATTGGCCTCTTTGTCGGTGCGTTTTTCAACTGGACGCTGGTTGCACCGCGCCTTCGGGAACAGACGGTTCACTATGGGAATGCCATTACCATTCCGTCTTTCCTTGCTAACCGCTTCCCGACTCAGGCGTTATCGCTGAGAACGGTATCCGCTATCGTTATCGTCATCTTTTTTGCGGTTTACACTGCGTCCGGTCTGGTTGCTGGCGGCAAACTGTTTGAAAGTGCGTTTTCCGGTATTTTCAACTTTGGTGGCTTGAGTGATTACGCGGTGGGTATTGTCATTACGCTGGGCGTGGTGCTGGCCTACACCGTTGTGGGTGGTTTCCTGGCAGTAAGCATGACGGACTTCGTGCAGGGCTGCATCATGATGCTGGCACTGGTGATCATGCCCGCGGTTGTGCTATTCGGAGAAGGCGGTGGCGGTTTTGGCCAGGCTGCTGAAACTCTGAACTCGGTCGATCCCACGCTTCTGTCATGGACGGAAGGCCTGACCTTCATCGGTTGGTTGTCTGCGGTTACCTGGGGCCTGGGGTATTTCGGTCAGCCTCACATTATCGTGCGCTTTATGGCCATCCGTACCCTGAAGGATGTTCCGATTGCCCGTAATATTGGCATGGGCTGGATGGGTATCTCCCTGATTGGTGCGATCTCGCTGGGTGTTTTCGGCCGGGCGTATGCCGTTCGTAACGGTATGGATATTGCGGATCCGGAAACGATCTTCATCATTCTGTCCGATCTGCTGTTCCATCCGCTGATCACCGGTTTCCTGTATGCAGCTCTGCTTGCGGCAGTTATGAGCACCATCTCGAGTCAGTTGCTGGTGTCTTCATCTTCTTTGACTGAAGATTTCTATCGACTGTTCCTGCGCAAGGAAGCAACCGATAAGGAGTGCGTCAATATTGGCCGGGTGTGTGTGGTGCTGGTTGGCCTGGTTGCCGCGGTCATTGCATCCGATCCGAATTCACAGGTTCTGGCCCTTGTCAGTAATGCCTGGGCCGGCTTCGGTGCAGCTTTTGGTCCGCTGATTATCCTGTCGCTGATGTGGCCGCGCACGAATGGTGCCGGTGCCATTGCTGGCATGGTAGTGGGTGCAGCTACGGTTATGATCTGGATTTCTCTGGGTTGGAACGGTGAGTTTATGGGTGGTCCTGGTGTTTATGAGATCATTCCTGGCTTTATTGCTGCTTTCATCGCCATTGTTGCGGTGAGTATGGCTACCGAAGACGCAAACGAGTATCAGCACATTACACGCTAGGGCGCTAGCAGCTGGGCGCCGGAACTTCAGGTTTGGCGCTTATGCGAGTCGTGCTGATGTCAACAAACCCTCGCCTCAAGGGCGGGGGTTTGTTGTATCTGACGCCGGAGGCCTGTTGGTGGAAGCTGGAATGACTTAGACCATAGGCGATGGTTCATGATTTGAGCTGGTAGATCTCTGTCCGAGCCGCTACATTAATTAAGGTCAGATTCCAGCTTGAGAAAACAATAATCGCGAAAGGACAAAGGGTTATGAGAAACAATCGATATCTGAAATCAACACTGAGCCTGCTTGCGGCGGCTATGGTTTCTTTTTCCTCGGGGGTGCACGCCGAGGGTAATTATGTAATGGGCACTGCGACTACGGGTGGCACCTACTATCCGGTTGGCGTCGCTATTTCCACGTTGGTTAAGGTAAAACTGGAACCAACGACCAATATTTCCGTGTCCGCCATCAGTTCAGCCGGATCAGGCGAAAATCTGAAGTTGATGGACGAGGGGCAGATCCAGTTCGGTATTTTGCAGGGGCTATACGGCGCCTACGCCTGGAACGGCACAGGGCCAGTACCACAGGCCTATAAAAATCTGCGCTCGGTTTCCATGCTTTGGCAGAACGTTGAGCATTTTGTGGTCCGTAACAACGTGGTTGAGACCGGTACTATTTCGGATATGACCAACCTTTACGATGAGAGCTTCTCTATTGGAGCCCGGAATTCCGGTACTGAAGGTTCCGGTCGTTTTATCCTGGGCAAGGTCGGAATTGATCTGGAGCAGGTGGACATCGCCTATCTCGGCTATGGTCCCAGCGCTGACGCCATGCAGAATGGAAACATCGATGGTATGAACATTCCGGCCGGTGTCCCCGCATCTGCGGTTACCCGTGCCTACGCCAACCTCGGTGGCGAAATAACAACACTGGACTTTACCGAGGCGCAGCTGGCCGAGGTGAACAGTGATTTTGAGCTCTGGACGCCCTACCTGATCCCGGCTGGTACCTATCCGAACCAGGACAAGGACATCAATACTATCGCCCAGCCGAACATCATGGCGTCCCGAGCGGATGTCCCGGAAGAGGACGTGTATCAAATCACCAAGACAATTTATGCCAACCTGGCGTTTCTGAATAACATTCATCCGGCAACCAAGGCCATGGCGCTGGAGAAAGCGATTGCCGGTCTGCCGATGCCGCTGCATCCCGGGGCTGCGCGTTTTTACCGTGAGCAGGGAATTGAGATTCCAGAACGGCTGATTGCGGAGTAGTTGTGGCAGACCAATCAACAGGCGGGCCTCTCAGCGAGGTCCGTGATGAAAGTGCCAGCGAAGCTGGCGAACGCCTTGATCACCGGCTCTTCGGGCCGGTGATTTTTGGCCTCGCGATTCTCACCTCACTGATACACCTCTATTTCAACACGGTTTCTACGCTGTCAGAGCTCTGGACCTCAGCTTTGCACTTTGGTCTTTTCGGACTGATCTGTGCGTTGACCACCCCCATGTTCAAGGCTCGCTCAGTGGCTGGTAAGCGGGCTGTGCTTGGCATCGATGTTTTTCTTGGTCTGGCGGCGATGGCCTGTGCCGCTTACCTGATTCTGTTCGAGAACGCGCTCTATGAGCGAGGCGTTAATTTCAGTACCGGTGACTGGATCGTCTCGATTGCAGCGGTATTGCTGATCCTTGAATTTGGCCGCAGAACAGTGGGTTGGTTTATCCCGGTACTGTGCATTCTGGCGTTATCCTATGTCGCCTGGTGGGGCCAGTATGTTGACGGCATTTTTAATTTCCCGGGGCTCACCTGGGAGACTGTGCTGTTTCGCTCCTACATTGGCGGGCAGGGTATGCTTGGGTCGATTGCCCGGATCTCCTGGACCTATGTCTTCATGTTTATTCTGTTTGGGGCCTTCCTGGTAAAGTCCGGTGCCGGAGACTTTATCATTGAGCTTGCTCGCTGCGCTGCGGGGCGCTTCGTTGGCGGCCCGGGATTCGTTGCCGTATTTTCTTCAGGACTGATGGGTTCGGTGTCTGGCTCAAGTGTCGCTAATACTGTATCTACCGGTGTGATCACGATTCCGCTGATGCGTAAGGCCGGTTTCCCTGCCCGTTTTGCTGCAGGGGTTGAGGCAGCGGCCTCGACGGGTGGTCAGCTGATGCCACCGGTGATGGGCGCGGGGGCCTTTATTATGGCCTCTTATACGCAGGTGTCCTATCTCACGATCATTTCTGTCGCCGCATTGCCGGCGCTGCTCTACTTCCTTTCGGTGGCCATGTTTGTCCGTATTGAAGCCAAACGCAGCCACGCCACCCGGCTGGAGGATGCTGAAGCGCCTACGTTGAAAGAGGTGCTGAAAGATGGCTGGCATTTTCTGATGCCCTTGGTGGTGTTGGTTGCAGCGCTGGTTTATGGATTCACGCCTACCTACGCGGCCGGAATAGCCATCCTCTCCGTGATCGTCGCCTCGTGGCTGTCGAAGCATCCCATGGGGCCTCGGGACATTCTGGACGCCCTGGTGATGGGTGCCCGCAATATCACCACAACAGCGATTCTGCTGATCACTGTGGGGCTGATAGTGATGGTGGTGTCCACTACCGGGATCGGCAATACTTTTTCAATCATGATTACTGACTGGGCCGGTGGCAGCCTGTTGATCACCATCCTGCTGGTCGCCCTGGCGTCGCTCATCCTTGGTATGGGCCTGCCGGTAACGGCAGCTTATATCGTGCTCGCCACACTCTCCGCGCCGGCTATCTACAACCTGATTGCACAGAGTCAGCTGCTGGACCTGCTTGTGAGTGGCAACCTCCCGGAGCAGGCCAAGTCCATCTTCATGCTGGTAGCACCCGATAAAATGGAGTTGCTGAATGCGCCCATGGACACGGCTACGGCGCAGCAACTGCTGGCCTCCGTTCCGGACACCTTCAGCAGTCAGCTGCTTGAGCAGGCACTGTCACCGGCAACCCTGTCGATAACCCTGGTGGCGGCGCATATGGTGATCTTCTGGTTATCCCAGGACTCCAACGTGACACCGCCGGTCTGTCTCACGGCCTTCGCCGCGGCGGCGATTGCCGGCACACCACAGATGCGGACCGGCTTTACCGCCTGGAAGTTGGCCAAGGGCCTTTACATAGTGCCGCTACTGTTCGCCTACTCACCGTTGATTACCGGGAACTTCACCGAAATGATTCAGGTGTTCTGCTTCGCGTTATTCGGCGTTTACGCCATCGTAGCGGGGCTTGAAGGATACCTTGAGCATCCGCTGAATCCAGTGGTGCGTCTGCTGATGTTCCCCATCGGTTTGTTGATGCTCTGGCCCCATGGCCAGGTGCTGCTGGATGGCGCTGGCCTGGTGATCTTTGTCTTTGCGTTCGTGTGGAGTAGCCGCCAGGGCCGCCGGATGGCCACGCCAGCAGCTGCATGACAGGACCCTGACGATGACACTGTTTGAGATCCTGGCTCTGTTAGCGCTGGGTGGCATTGCCGGCTTCATTAACGTGTTGTCCGCGGGAGGGTCCATGCTGACCCTCCCGTTGCTTATGTTCCTGGGGTTGCCGCCGCAGGTGGCCAACGGTACCAATCGGGTGGCCATTACGTTGCAGAGCATCACTGCGGTGGGCAGTTTCTACCGCATGGGGCATGGCAACCTGATGGTCAGTCTGCACCTTGCTGTGCCGGCAATTCTCGGTTCGCTCCTGGGCGCCTGGGTTGCGACCTGGGTGTCAGACGCGGTGTTCGAGGTCGTCCTGGTGTCGGCCATGATCGGTGCCTCGGTATTCATGCTGTTACCTCAGCCCTCACTGAATACCCGCCCCCTGACCACAGACCGGCTGAGTCCGGGCATCTACCTGGCGATGTTTGTGGTTGGCATGTACGGCGGGTTTATACAGGTCGGCGTTGGTGTGCTGTTCATCGTGGTGCTTTACCACATGCTGAAAATCGACCTGAGGCAGGTGAACGTGCTCAAGGTTTCCATCGTGCTGCCCTTTACCTTTGCCGCGCTGGTGGTATTCGCTATCAACGATCAGGTGCGCTGGAGTGTCGGGCTGACCCTGGCTCTTGGCAATGTCACCGGTGCCTTTATAGCAACCCGGGTAAACATGAGCAAGCAGGGCGCGCGCTGGGTCAAGGGAATAACCCTGATAATGGTGGCGGCTATTCTGGTTCGACTGATCCTGTACTGATCATGATTTGAGGAGGTATAGAAAAAATGAAAGCAATGGTCATTGAAGAGTTTGGCGGGCCGGATGTGTTCGTTGAGCGGGAAGTGGACACACCAGAGCCTGATGAAGGTCAGGTTCGCATCAGGGTGGTGGCTTCCAGTGTGAACCCGCTCGAAACCAAAATTCGTTCAGGGCTGGTGAAAACCGGCCCGGCAATGCCCGCGATCCTGAATGGTGACGTCTCGGGAGTGGTGGATAAGGTTGGCCCCGGTGTGGCCGGCTTTGCCGAAGGCGATGAAGTGTTTGGATGCGCCGGTGGCGTCGGGGGCTGGCAGGGCGCGCTGGCAGATTTCATGATCGCCGATGTTCGATTGCTGGGTAAGCGTACTCCGGCCATGGAATTGCCTCTGGCTGATTGTGCGGCATTGCCGCTGGTGTTCCTGACTGCCTGGAGCGCCCTGGTCGATCGGGCGGGGATTCAGCCCGGTGAGCATGTGCTGATTCATGCCGGCACCGGTGGCGTCGGCCACGTTGCCATCCAGATTGCCAAATACCTGGGTGCCCGGGTCGCCACCACCGTCTCAAACGAAGCGAAAGCGGAGCAGGCGCGGGCACTGGGTGCCGACGACATTATCTTTTACCGGGATGAGTCGGTAGAGGACTACAAGCAGCGCCTGACAAACGGCAAGGGCTTCAGCCTGGTGTTCGATACCGTCGGTGGTGGAAACGTGGACAAGTCCATTGAGGCCGCGGCAGTGAATGGTCGCCTGTGCTCAATCAATACCCGGTCAACCCATGATCTCAGTCAGATGCACGCCAAGAGTCTGACCCTGCACGTGATCTTCCGTTCGATTTCGCTATTACACGGGATCGGCATGGACGATCAGCCACGATTGGTGAAGGCATTGTGTGACATGCTGGAGCAGGGCAAGGTCAAACCGTTGCTGGATACTCAACGCTACAAGTTCACCCAGATCAGTGACGCGCATCGTCGTATTGAGTCGGGTGAGGCTGTCGGCAAAATCCTGCTTGAGCGATAAGCTTTTCGGGGCATAAAAAAACGCCAGCCCGAGGGCTGGCGTTTTTCGTGGAGATTACCGTAAAGGCTTGATGCTCAGGCGACATTCGCCTCAGCAGCCTTCTTGGTGTAGTTCTCCATCTGGTCGAAGTTGAGATACTTGTAGATCTCTTTCGACATGCTGTTCAGGTCCTTCGCGTACTCCATGTACTCCGCAGGGGAGGGGAGTTTGCCCAGAACCGCACCCACAGCCGCCAGTTCCGCAGACGTCAGGTACACGTTGGCACCATCGCCGAGGCGGTTCGGGAAGTTACGGGTGGAAGTGGACAGTACCGTCGACTTCGGAGCTACGCGTGCCTGGTTACCCATGCACAGGGAGCAGCCCGGCATCTCGGTGCGAACACCGGCGGTGCCGTAGGTGTTGAAGTAACCTTCTTCCATCAGCTGCGCCTGATCCATCTTGGTCGGCGGCGACATCCACAGACGCGTGCTCAGCGGGCCTTTGTGCTGCTCAAGCAGTTTGCCGGCGGCGCGGAAGTGACCGATGTTGGTCATGCAGGAGCCAATGAATACTTCGTCAACCTTGTCGCCAGCCACTTCGGACAGGAACTTGGCATCGTCCGGATCATTCGGGCAGCATACGATCGGCTCTTTGATGTCAGCCAGATCGATTTCGATGACGTGTGCATACTCGGCATCTTTGTCGGCACGCATGAGCTTCGGATCAGCCAGCCACTCTTCCATCTGCTGGGCACGACGCTCCAGGGTACGCGGATCGCCGTAACCCTCGGCAATCATCCAGCGCAACATGGTGATGTTGGAACGCAGGTACTCGGCCACGGAGTCTTCAGACAGGTTGATGGTACAACCCGCGGCGGAACGCTCGGCGGAAGCGTCAGACAACTCGAACGCCTGCTCAACGGTCAGGTGCTCAAGGCCTTCAATTTCCAGGATGCGGCCGGAGAATTCGTTGATCTTGCCTTTCTTCTCAACGGTCAGCATGCCTTGCTTGATGCCGTACAGCGGGATGGCGTGTACCAGATCGCGCAGGGTGATGCCGGGCTGCATTTCGCCCTTGAAGCGAACCAGAACGGATTCCGGCATGTCCAGAGGCATAACGCCGGTCGCCGCGGCAAACGCTACCAGACCGGAACCGGCGGGGAAGGAGATGCCCATCGGGAAACGGGTGTGGGAGTCACCACCGGTGCCCACGGTGTCCGGCAGCAGCATGCGGTTCAGCCAGGAGTGGATGATGCCGTCGCCCGGGCGCAGTGAAACACCGCCGCGGGTACGGATAAAGTCCGGCATGGTGTGCTGCATTTCCACGTCAACCGGCTTCGGGTAGGCAGCGGTGTGGCAGAAAGACTGCATAACCAGGTCAGCCTGGAAGCCAAGACACGCCAAGTCTTTGAGTTCGTCCCGGGTCATCGGACCGGTGGTGTCCTGGGAGCCTACGGTGGTCATGTGCGGCTCGCAGTAGGTGTTCGGACGAACGCCTTTGCCTTCTTCCAGGCCACAGGCCTTGCCAACCATCTTCTGGGCCAGGGTGAAGCCTTTGGTGCCGGCTTCGGGATCTTTTGGCAAGCGGAACAGGTCGGTCGCGCCCATGCCCAGTGCTGTGCGGGCCTTGGCAGTCAGGCCACGGCCGATGATCAGCGGGATACGGCCGCCGGCCTGAACTTCGTCCAGGATCACATCAGACTTGAACTTGAACTCGGAGATAGTCTCGCCGGCCTCGTTCAGGATCTTGCCGTCATACGGGCGGATCTCGATAACATCGCCCATGTTCATGTCGTCGACGGGGGCTTCGAACACCAGGGCACCGGCATCTTCCATGGTGTTGAAGAAGATGGGAGCGACCTTGTTACCGATGCAGACACCGCCGGCACGCTTGTTCGGCACGCCCGGAATGTCGTCACCGAAGAACCACAGAACGGAGTTGGTGGCCGACTTACGGGAGGAACCGGTACCGACAACATCACCTACGAAGGCTACAGGCAGGCCTTTGGACTTGATCTCGTCGATCTGGCTCATGGGACCGGTAACGCCGGGCTCTTCCGGCTTCAGGCCGTCGCGTTCCATTTTGTAGGCAGCGCGGGCATGCAGCGGGATGTCCGGACGGGACCAGGCATCCGGAGCCGGAGACAGGTCGTCGGTGTTGGTTTCGCCAGTGACCTTGAACACCACCATCTTGGTGCTCTCTGGTACCTTCTTCTTATTGGTGAACCACTCGCCGTTGGCCCAGGATTCGATAACTGCCTTGGCAACCGGATTGCCAGCGTCCATCTTTTCCTTCACGTCGTTGAAGGCGTCGAACATCAGCAGGGTGCGCTTCAGCTGCTCACCGGCCAGCTCAGCCAGCTCGGAGTCGTCCAGAAGATCAACCAGGGTCGCAATGTTATAGCCACCCTGCATCATGCCCAGCAGCTTGACTGCTGTCGGCTTGTCCAGCAGCGGAGAGGAGGCTTCGCCTTTTACGATAGCAGTCAGGAACGCGGCCTTTACGTAGGCGGCTTCGTCGACACCCGGCGGTACGCGGTTTTCCAGGAGATACACCAGGGTGTCTTCCTCGCCGGCCGGCGGGTTTTTCAGCAGATCGACCAGAGCAGCAGTCTGCTCGGCGTTCAGGGGCTTGGGAGGAATACCCAGGGCTTCACGTTCGGCAACGTGTTCACGATAGGCTTCTAACACGATATGGACCCTCATCAGTTGGAATGTCCCGCGCCGTTGGCTTCATGCCTGGCGGGAGGTTTTTGGCGGAAAGGCCGCAGGAGCCTCTGAATAATGCCTCAAATCACCGATGGGGTTTCAGGATTTATTCAGAGACTCCTTAATCTGGCGCTGTATTCTATAGGAAACCCCTTATAAAGTTAAGTTGGACAGAGGTCGGAGAGATCTGTTATCTGAGCTATAATCGCCGACCTCAAATCAACGACCGAATTCTGACATGAATGAAGCCCTGCAAGAGATTCACGACTTCCTGCCGTGCCGGACCCCGAAACAATGGATCGACAACGCCCTGGCCAACCAGGATCTGATGCTGATTGATCACGCCCATTGCGAGAAAAAAGCTGCGTCGACGGCATTAAGCCTGATGTATCGGTATGTCGAAAACACCGAGTTATTGAACAAAATGTCCAGACTGGCCCGGGAAGAGCTCCGGCATTTCGAACAGGTTCTTGCGATTATGACGAAGCGGGGTGTGGACTATCGCCATCTTACCCCGGCCCGTTATGCCGCAGGCTTGAGACAGCAGGTCCGCCAGGATGATCCGGGGCGGCTGGTGGATGTGCTTATTGTGGGTGCGATTATCGAGGCGCGGTCGTGCGAGAGATTTGCCGCGCTGGCGCCGTTTCTGGACGACAGACTGGCAGATTTTTATACCAGCCTGCTTAAATCCGAAGCCCGACACTATCAGGATTATCTGAAACTGGCCGAGCAGGCTGCCGGTGGCCCGATAGATGCACGCGTCTCGGAATTTCTGGCGACCGAGAAAGAGCTGATCGAGGCCCCGGATACCGAGTTCCGGTTTCACAGTGGGCCAGTATCATCGTAGCTGTCGGCATAGATCGATCCAGGCGTCAATGCCTGCGCTACGGTATTTTTGTTTGTGCATGATGAAGTAGAACTGTCGGTCAAAGCGGCGATGTTCCGGAACAGTCAGCGGGACCAGGCTGCCACGTTTGAACGCGTCGGCCAGCACCACTTCCGACAGGCAGCCGATGCCGAGGTCTGTCTCTACGGCGCGCTTGATGGCTTCTGTGTGTTCCAGTTCCAACAGTACGTTCAGATCGGGCAGCAGGCCGTGCATACCCCGCTCAAAGCTTTGCCGGGTTCCAGACCCTGGTTCTCTCATGATCCAGGTGGCGTTGCGAAGGTCCTCATCCGAGAGCGAACCTTTGCTGGCCAGGGGGTGACTGGGAGAACAGAACACTACCAGTTCATCGCCTCGCCAGGGCAGGACATCCAGTTCCTGCGACTGTAGCTCCCCTTCGATCAGCCCGATGTCTAGCTCGAAATCCCTGACTCGCCTGGCAATCGTGCTGGTGTTGGCTACCTCCAGCGAGACCCGTGGATGGGTAGGGGTATTCATGTATTGGGCCATGACGCCCACGGCCAGATAGTTACCAATGGTAAGAGTGGCACCCACTTTCAGGGCACCTGCTTCGGTGTGTTTGCTGAAGGCCTGCTCCAGTTCATTGGCCTGGGCAAGGACGGCCTCCACCTTGGGGCGGTAAAGCCGCCCCAGCTCGTTTAACTGGAGCCGTTTGCCAACGCGGTCGAACAGCTGGATGTCGAACTGGTTTTCCAGTTCTTTCAGCGCACTGCTGGCTGCCGATTGCGACATGGCCAGCGATTCGGCAGCACGGGTAATGTTCTGGAAATGGGCGGCTGCCAGGAAAACTTCCAGCTGTCGAAAACTGTACTTCATAACTTTTCGCTCTTAATCGGCTCACTCGAATAAGGTTATGAGAATATCCCATTTTCCCGATAGGTTAGTGTCGGGTTAGACTTAGCGCAATCCAAAATTGAATCATTCGCCGTAAGAAAGCGTAACGAACAGGCAAGAGGTTTACATGAGCAACCTGATTAAAGAGAAAGTTACCAGCGTCCATCACTGGAACGATACCCTGTTCAGCTTTACCACAAGCCGTGATCCGGGCTTCCGTTTCAAGAACGGGCACTTTGTCATGATCGGCCTGGAGACCGAGGGTAAGCCTTTGATGCGCGCTTACAGTATCGCCAGTGCCAATTACGAGGAAGAGCTTGAGTTCTTCTCGATCAAGGTCCAGGACGGCCCACTGACCTCCCGCCTTCAGAAAATCCAGGTAGGTGACGAAATTCTGGTGAGCCGCAAGCCGACAGGGACGCTGATTCTGGACAACCTTCTGCCCGGAAAGAATCTGTGGCTGATCAGCACCGGCACCGGTTTGGCGCCCTTCATGAGCATCATCAAGGATCCGGAAGTTTACGAAGCGTTCGACAAGGTTATTCTGACCCATGGCGTGCGTTACGTCTCCGAGCTGGCTTATCAGAAGGAGATCGAAGAGCTGCCGGAGAACGAATACTTCGGCGAAATGGTCCAGGGCAAGCTGGTTTACTATCCGACTGTGACGCGGGAAGACTTCCGCAACCAGGGGAGGCTGACCGATGCCATGGAGACCGGCAAAATCACCCGTGATCTGGACCTGCCGGATTTTGACCCGGAGAATGACCGGTTCATGATCTGCGGCAGCCCAAGCATGCTGAAGGACACCTGCGCCATCCTGAACAACATGGGCTTCAAGGAAGCCCGGGGCGGCGATATGGGTCATTACGTGATTGAGCGGGCGTTCGTGGAGCAGTGAGCTCGCGGGCTGAATCCGCCTCGAAAAAAGCCGGAGCGTGATGCTCCGGCTTTTTTGTGTTTGTATCTGACAGAATGGGTCGTATAAACGGCAAAGGGCTTTGGAGGCGGAGCAATGGCAGGACGGCAGTTAACGAAGAGAAACGTCATCAGCTTTTTGGTGGCACTGGCGGTCGGGGTAATTCTTGGCACCGTGGTTCAGACCCAACTAAATCTGTGGGCCCTTCAGGCTATGGGTGTAGCGGTTGGGCTTGACGCCCGCATTTCTGCCACCGGGCATGATCTGGTCTCTTTTGCGCCGCTCTACCTGCTCCTCTTTGGACTCGGTTTCCTTTTTTCCCAGGGCGCTGCGGCGGTCGTTTCCCGTTTCGTGGGGCGCGGACTACGGGTGCCACTGTTCGCCCTGGCCGGGGCATCCGGGCTGTGGGTTGCACTAGTGTTGGTTAATGCCCTGGCTCCCATGCCAACCCTGATTGCGGCGACCCGAACCGGGGGAGGTCTGCTTGCCATGCTGTTAACCGCCGCATTTGCCGGAGCCCTGTTCGCCAGACTTACTGCCAGGCCTGCCACCGGGGTCAGTAGCCACGCCTCAGGAACCCTGCTGGCCATTTGCCTGGCGGTTGGCCTCGGGGCGCTGCCAGGTCCGACACAGGCCCAGTCCTTGAGCGACTACACCGTCGAGACGTTGACTTCCGGGCTGGAGCATCCCTGGTCCCTGGCGTTTCTTCCCGGTGGTGGCGCCCTTGTGACGGAGCGGGCAGGGCGGTTGCGGATGATTTCAGAGGAGTGGGAGCTCGGCCAGGCGCCGATTACCGGAGTTCCGCCGGTTTTCAATGATGCTCAGGCAGGTCTGTTCGGTGTGCTGTTGTCGCCGGACTTTGAGAATAACCAACTGGTCTTTCTCGCCTACGCTTGCGGGACGGCCTCTGCGAATCACCTGTGCGTGGCCCGTGGTCAGTTGCAGGCGGAGGCCTTGACGGAGGTTGTCGAGATATTCCGTGCCAAGCCGGCCAAGGAAGGCAGCGCCCACTACGGTGGCCGAATGGCCTGGCTTCCGGATGGTACGCTGATCGTGACGCTGGGAGACGGATTTGACTATCGGGAGCAGGCGCAGAACCTGTCCAGTCATCTGGGCAAGATCGTGAGGCTGAACCCGGATGGCAGTGTTCCCGCCGACAACCCCTTCGTTGGCAGGGAAGGCGCTCTGCCGGAAATATACAGTTACGGGCACCGGAACGTTCAGGGGCTGGTGTTTGATTCCGTCGAAAACGTCTTGATTGCTCATGAACATGGCCCCCGCGGCGGTGATGAGATAAATATTATCGAGCCGGGACACAACTATGGCTGGCCCGTGATCACGCACGGCATCGATTACACCGGCGCCATGATCACGCCCTTTGTTGAGCGGGAAGGTATGGAGCAACCGTTGTTGCACTGGACCCCTTCAATTGCCCCTTCAGGCATGACCCGCTATCGGGGTGAGCTGTTTCCGGACTGGCAGGGAAACCTCCTGGTCGGCGCCCTTGCTGATAAAAGCGTTCACCGCGTCACGCTGGAAGCTGGCCATGCAAGCGACGTAGAGAGTCTGTTCGAAGCAATGGGCGAACGGATCCGGGACGTGGCTACCGGGCCTGATGGGGCGGTGTATCTGCTCACTGACAGTGCGGATGGACGGATTCTGCGTATCCTGCCTTAGTCTCGGCTCTGGGGTCTTTAGGCCCGGCCGGTGTATAGTAGGCGGTTTTCAGAAAGAGGGAAGCCGCTATGTTTTATCTGGAACTGGAACCACGTTTCAGCGATACCGATGCCCTCGGGCATATCAGCAATACCACTCTACCGGTCTGGTTCGAGCAGGCCAGGACGCCGGTTTTCCGTATTTTTCACCCGACCCTTGAAGCCGAGACCTGGCCGCTGATCATTGCACGACTTGAGATTGATCTGATGGCACAGAGCTACTGGCATATTCCGGTCAAGATCAAAACAGGCATCGGTAAGATCGGCAATTCCTCGTTTCATGTGATTCAGGAAGCCTGGCAGGGCGACAAGCAGATTGCCCGGGGTGTTGCAGTGTTAATTCACTTTGATTACGAAATCGAGAAGGCACTGCCGATTCCGGATGACATAAAAGCCAGGCTGGCAGAACATGCGGTAGCGTGATCGCGCACAATTCTGACTTTCCCGGAGGCGCTGGTGTTTGGTAAATACCTTGTATTGATCTCTCTGATGAGTGTTTTGGTGGTAACTGGTTGTGATTCCACTAATGTGGATAACGCGCCCGAATCCGATGGCCAACAACTTACTTCACCGACTGGCCCGGATGTCGATGTCTCGCTGGCACTGACCTCCGCTCAGCTGGACTGGGTAGGCCAACAGATTTTCCGGAACGAGTGCGCAGGGCGTTTTCAGTGTCTGGTCCACTGGAACGACGGCGAGGCGTTTCCGTCATTGGGTATCGGTCACTTCATCTGGTATCCGGAGGGCGTTGAAGGGCGATTCGTGGAAAGTTTTCCGGCCCTTATGGAATACATGGAACAGCGTCAGGTCAATATTCCCGAATGGTTGAGAGCGCTCGAGCCTTTTGACGCTCCCTGGCGCGAAAAAGCAGACTTTCTGGCTGTAGACGATTCACCACGAGTAGCAGAGCTGCGAGAGTTTCTGGCGGGTACCCAGGGGATCCAGGCTGAATTCATATTCCGTCGCGCCAGGAAATCGCTTGGAAAGATTATTGAGGCAGCCCCGGATGATCAAAAGCCAGAGATCGCTGCCAGGCTGGAGTCCTTGAGCCAGACGCCCGGTGGCGTTTACGCCATCATCGACTATGTGAATTTCAAGGGCGAGGGGCTTTCGCCTACGGAGCGCTATGAGGGCCAGGGCTGGGGGCTGCTGCAGGTGCTTTTGGAAATGTCTGAATCACCAGATCAGAGCGCCCTTGTTAAATTCAGGGAAGCAGCTGACACCGTTCTGACGCGACGGGCAGCAAACGCGGAGAATCCCATCGAGCGGGAGCGCTGGCTGCCGGGGTGGCGGAAGCGCCTCGAGACCTACGCAGAGCCCCCAGTCTTCAAAATTTCGAAATAATTTTGCATAAAAACTAGTTCATTTCCCGAACCTTGTTCTACTTTTAATAGGCGCGGCCCTTGGTCTGCCTTTTTTTGGCGCATGGGGTTGGAGCGAAAGCGCCGAACTGGTGCATGAAATGGTATTACTTCGTTCCAGATTCGCCTGAAACGCACCGGTGATTGATAAAAATAATATAAATCATCGGCTTACGCCGAGTGGCTTGCAAATTGCTGATTACACTCGTCGCGATAAAACCAACTGATGTTCGGAGAAAAGACAATGAGAAAGACGAAATCGATTGCCCTGGGGATTGCTCTGGCCGTAGGCACGTTCTCGGCCACTGGTGCCATGGCAGCTACAACTCTGGAGAACGTCAAGGAGAAAGGTCACCTCCAGTGCGGCGTGACCAGCGGTTTGCCTGGCTTCTCGCAGCCTGATGAAAAAGGTAACTGGACCGGTATCGACGTGGATACCTGCCGCGCGGTTGCTGCAGCCATCTTCGGTGACGCAAACGCGGTTGAGTTTACTCCACTGACTGCAAAGGAGCGTTTCACCGCCCTGCAGTCGGGTGAAATCGACATGCTCTCCCGTAACACCACCTGGACACTGACCCGCGATGCGTCCCTGGGCCTGAACTTTGCCGGCGTGAATTACTACGATGGTCAGGGCTTTTTGATCAACAAGGGTATCGGTGTGGACGATGCCACCCAGCTGGACGGTGCCACCATCTGTATCCAGGCCGGTACTACCACCGAGCTGAACCTGTCGGATTACTTCCGCGCCAAGGGCATGGAATTCAAGCCGATCGTGTTCGACACCTCCGAGCAAACCGTTCAGGGCTTTGCGGCGGGTCGTTGCGACGTTCTGACCTCCGACCGTTCGCAGCTGGCGGCACTCCGCTCGAAGCTGTCCGATCCGAGTTCAGCCAAGATCCTGCCGAACACCATTTCCAAGGAGCCCCTCGGCCCGGTTGTTCGCCAGGGTGACGATCAGTGGTTCAACATCGTCAAGTGGGTGCTCTCCGTGCAGATCAACGCGGAAGAGCTGGGCGTGACCAGCGCCAATGCCGACGACATGCTGAAGTCCGACAACCCGAATATTCAGCGCCTGCTGGGTACCGATGGCGACATGGGTGCCAAGCTTGGACTGCCGGATGACTTCGGTTATCAGGCCGTGAAACTGGTTGGCAACTACGGTGAAATGTATGACCGCAACGTAGGACCGGATACCCCGCTGGGACTGGATCGCGGAATCAACGCGCTCTGGACTGAAGGCGGTATCATGTATGCGCCGCCGGTCCGTTAAGACCTGAAGGCATACGGCGAAGTCTCCTGTGGGAGGCTTCGCCGTTATCTCTGATGCTGTAAACCACAGGGAAGCTCTTCAGGACAATCCATGAAAAAACAAACAATCGATACCCGACCTGCAGGGCCCAAGCCCTGGTACGACCCCCGGGTCCGCTCACTCTTCTTTCAGGCGATAGCCATTGCCCTCGTGTTCTGGGGCGGATGGATTCTCGTCGATAACACGCTTTCCAACATGGAAAGCCGTGGCATCAGCACCGGTTTCGGTTTTCTCGGTGAAACCGCCGGGTTCGGCATCATCATGAATCTGGTGCCTTATGATGCAACCATGTCTTATGGCCGAACCTTCTGGGTTGGTCTAACCAATACATTGCTTGTTTCCGCGATGGGTGTCGTTGCCGCCACCATTCTCGGTTTCATCATTGGTGTTGCGCGACTCTCGAGTAACTGGCTTGTGGCCAAAATGGCGCTGGTTTACATCGAAGTGATCCGCAACATACCGCTGCTTCTGCAGATTTTCTTCTGGTACTTTGCCGTACTCAGCAATCTTCCGTCACCACGCCAGAGTGTTGATGTCGGTGGAGCGCTGTTCCTGAACAACCGGGGCCTTTACCTGCCAGATCCAGTGACCCAGGAGGGTTTCGGAATTGTCTGGGGCGGTATTCTGCTTGCCATCGCTGCCGTCGTCGGGATTCGGATATGGGCGAAAAAACGCCAGTTGGCGACCGGACAGATCTTCCCGACCTTCAAGGTCGGCGTGGCTATTCTGGTGCTGGTACCGATAATCTCTTATCTCGTGGCCGGTCGGCCTCTTGAGTGGGATTTGCCAGCGCTCAGGGGCTTCAACTTTGGCGGGGGAATTACCATCATTCCGGAGTTGGCGGCTCTGTGGATTGCACTGTCGCTGTACACCGCCAGCTTCATCGCTGAAATCGTGCGCTCCGGTATTCTGTCGGTCAGCAAGGGACAAACCGAGGCCTCCAAGGCTTTGGGGCTGCCCAATGGTCTTACCCTCAGGTTGGTGGTGATACCGCAGGCCATGCGGGTCATCATTCCGCCGCTCACCAGTCAGTATCTGAATCTGGTGAAAAACTCCTCCCTGGCAACGGCCATCGGTTACCCGGATCTCGTGGCGGTCTTCATGGGCACCACGCTGAATCAGACGGGGCAGGCCGTCGAGGTTGTCGCCATTACCATGGCGGTATATCTGACCATAAGTCTGCTGATCTCGTTGTTCATGAATATTTACAACCGGGCTGTGGCCATTAAGGAGCGATGATGACCGAGTCAACAATGAAAGCACCCAAGAAGGCGCTCCGTCCGGTCAAGTGGATGCGGGAGAACCTGTTCTCCGGCTGGTTCAACACGGTATTGACGCTGGGTGTGGCCTATCTGCTGGTGACCAGTGTAGGGCCTTTGCTCAACTGGTTTTTCCTCGACGCCAACTTTGTTGGCAGTGATCCGAGCGCCTGTACGGGAGCGGGTGCCTGCTGGCTGTTTATCAGCCAGCGTCTGAATTTCTTTATCTACGGATTCTACCCGGATGAACTGCAGTGGCGGGTCGACGTGATGTTCCTGCTGCTGGCGGTTTCCTTTGTACCCCAGTTCATCGAGCGGTTCCCCGGCCGCAAGTGGCTCGGGCTGTTCGGTATCTTTGGTTTGCCCATTGTTGGCTACTTCCTGATTCCCGGAGGCAGTTTCGGCCTGGAAGAAGTGCAGAGCTCGAAATGGGGCGGCCTGATGCTGACCCTGATCCTGGCTTACATCGGGATTATTGCGTCGTTGCCCATTGGCATATTGCTGGCGCTGGGTCGTCGCTCCGAGATGCCGATCATCCGCGGGATCTGTGTGGTCTTTATCGAGGTATGGCGGGCGGTTCCGTTGATCACGGTTCTGTTCATGGCTTCGGTGATGCTGCCGCTGTTTCTCCCGGAAGGTGTGAACTTCGAGAAACTGGCCCGGGCGCTGATTGGTATAACCCTGTGGCAGTCCGCTTACATGGCGGAAGTGATTCGCGGTGGCCTGCAGGCCATTCCCCGGGGCCAGTATGAGGCTGCCGATGCTCTGGGGCTGGGATACTGGCGCAAAATGGGGCTGGTCATCCTGCCGCAGGCTCTGAAGATGGTTATTCCGGGTATCGTGAACACCTTCATTTCCCTGTTCAAGGACACCACGCTGGTGTTGATTATCGGCCTCTTCGATATCCTCGGCACAGTCCAGTCCACGGTTACCGATCCGGCCTGGCAGAATGTTGCCATTGAGGGCTATGTATTTGTGGCGTTCTGTTTCTGGGTCTTCTGCTTCGGCATCTCCAGATACAGCCAGAACCTTGAACGAAAACTAGACACTGGTCATAAGACCTGACGGGTAATCCTATGACAGACCAAACACAAACCTCAGAAATGCAGACCCCGCCGAAGGACCAGCCGGGAAAAAAACCGGGGATTATCCGGGTTGAGGGCATGCACAAGTGGTACGGGGACTTCCATGTTCTCAAAGATCTCAACCTGACCGTTGATCAGGGCGAGAGAATTGTCATCTGTGGGCCATCCGGCTCGGGAAAATCCACCTTCATCCGTTGCATCAACCGGCTGGAGGAGCATCAGCAGGGCAAAATCATTGTTGATGGTATCGAGCTGACCGATGATGTCCGCCACATTGATACGGTTCGGCGGGAAGTCGGCATGGTGTTTCAGCACTTCAACCTCTTCCCGCACCTGACCGTCCTGGAAAACTGCTGCCTGTCGCCGATCTGGGTGCGAAAAACGCCCCGAAAGGAAGCGGAGGCATCTGCGATGGAGTACCTTGAGCGGGTCAAGATCCCGGATCAGGCTAACAAATTCCCGGGGCAGCTTTCGGGCGGCCAGCAACAGCGTGTGGCGATTGCCAGGGCCCTGTGCATGAAGCCCAAGATCATGCTGTTCGACGAGCCAACCTCGGCCTTGGATCCGGAGATGATCAAGGAAGTGCTGGACGTAATGATTGAATTGGCGGGAAGCGGTATGACCATGCTCTGCGTAACCCATGAGATGGGTTTTGCCAAGACGGTGGCGGACCGTGTGATTTTCATGGACGGTGGCGAGATTGTGGAGCAGGCACCTCCCCACGAGTTCTTTACCAACCCACAGGAAGCCAGAACTCAGAAGTTCCTCCAGCAGATACTCGCGCACTGAAACCAAGACTAAAAAAGCCGGGCATTTGCCCGGCTTTTTTACAACGGCTCCTTGAATAGCTCGGGCTCCTTGCCTGGCTCTGCCTCAAGCCACCAAACGTTCTTGTCCCAGTCTCCCAGTACAATACGCTTTGCCGGCGACCCGTTGGCCGTCAGTTCATGAACCGCGGGGCGATGGGTGTGGCCATGGATCATTCGCTGGACACCGTGCGTTTCCAAGTCCTTGACCACTTCCTCGGGCGTTACGTCCATGATGAACTCCTCCTTGCCCTGATTTTTCGCCATGCTGATTTCCCGTAGCTGGCGGGCCATTTGCTGGCGGTCTTTCAGGGGGCGCTGGAGTATCATCTGCTGCCACTGCGGGTTACGCATGTTGGCCCGGAACTTCTGGTATTCCACATCGGCGGTGCACAGGCTGTCGCCATGCATCAGCAGGGTAGGGGTACCGTACAGATCAATCACCGTCGGATCGTCCAGCAGCGTTGCGCCGGCCCGGTCGCAGAAGTCCTGGCCGATCAGAAAGTCCCGGTTGCCGTGCATCAGGAAAATCCTGGTGCCGCTGTCCCGCAGTTTTCGAAGGGCAGTCGCAATCTGCTCCTGGAGCGGCGTGCGTTCGTCATCTCCTATCCACGCCTCAAAGAAATCACCGAGAATATACAGCTGATCAACACCACTGGCTTTCCCGTCGAGAAAGCCCAGAAATGCCTCAGTAATATCCGGGCGGGATTCCTCGAGGTGAAGATCTGAAATAAACAGCGTGGTCACGCGTCCTCCAGAACCTCGGCTTTTTCGATTACCACGTCATCGGCAGGCACATCCTGGTGGCCTGCACGCATGGTGGTGCGCACTGCTCGAATCGCGTTTACCGTGTCCATGCCGTCGGCCACTTTGCCGAACACGCAGTAGCCCCAGCCTTCCGCGTTTTTGGCGGTGTGGTCCAGGAAGCCGTTATTCTCAACGTTAATAAAGAACTGGGCTGTGGCAGAGTGCGGGTCCATGGTGCGTGCCATGGCAATGGTTCCCTGCATGTTGCTCAGTCCGTTATCGGCTTCGTTCTGAATCGAATCGCGGGTTTTACGTGGGGTCATGCCCGGCTCGAAGCCGCCGCCCTGAATCATGAAATTGCTGATCACACGGTGAAAAATCAGGCCATCGTAAAAACCGTCGCGAACGTACTGTTCAAAGTTTTTGGCGGTTTCCGGTGCCTTGTCGTAGTCCAGTTCCAGCTTGATGTCACCGTAGTTGGTTTTCAGCAGAATCATCAGGTTTTCCTGTTCAGAAAGGTTAGGTACGTTAACGGCCCCATTGTACTCAAGACTTTCCCGCTATGCATGAGTCCGGAAAGGATTTGTGAGTATAATACGCGGTTTAAGATTCACTCCCCTTTTAACAGAGATTGTATGAGCGCCGAGTCGAAGAAAGCCCACAACTTTATCCAGAGCCTGATCGAAGACGCCATCGCCAGCGGAGAGCACACCGGCAAGGTGGTCACCCGATTCCCGCCGGAGCCCAATGGCTACCTGCATATTGGTCACGCCAAATCGATCTGCCTGAACTTTGGCATCGCCGAGACCTTTTCCGGCGACTGTAACCTTCGGTTTGACGACACCAACCCGGAAAAGGAAAACCAGGAATACATCGACGCCATCAAGCAGGATGTGGAATGGCTTGGTTACGAGTGGGCCGGGGACGTGCTTTATGCCTCGGATTACTTTGATGCGCTTTATGAATTTGCCGAGGAACTGATTACCCGGGACAAGGCCTACGTGTGCGCCCTGACGGCCGATGAAATGGCCGAGTACCGGGGCAGCCTGAAAGAGCCGGGCAGAAACAGCCCCTACCGGGATCGCCCCGTGGAGGAGAGCTTGCAGATGTTCCGCGACATGCGGGACGGCAAGTATCAGAACGGCGAACTGGTGCTGCGGGCCAAGATCGATATGTCTTCTCCGAACATCAACATGCGGGATCCGATTCTTTATCGCATCCGCTACGCCGAACATCACCAGACCGGGAACAAGTGGTGCATCTACCCGATGTATGACTTCACCCATCCCATTTCGGATGCCTTGGAGGGGATTACCCACTCCCTGTGCACGCTGGAATTCGAGGACCACCGGCCGCTGTATGACTGGGTTCTGGATAACATCTCCGGCCCCTGCCACCCGCGCCAGATCGAGTTTGCGCGGCTGAATCTGAACTACACCATCACCTCCAAGCGGAAGCTCAAGCGTCTGGTGGATGAGAATGTAGTTGATGGCTGGAACGATCCGCGTATGCCAACCATTTCCGGTATGCGCCGGCGTGGCTACACGCCGGAGTCCATCCGCACCTTCTGCGACATGATCGGGGTGAACAAGGCCGGCGGCACTGTGGATGTGGGCATGCTTGAGCACGCCATTCGCGAAGACCTCAACACCCGGGCCCCGAGAGCCATGTGTGTGATGCGCCCGTTGAAAGTCACGCTGACCAATTACCCGGCGGATCAAAGCGAAACGCTCACCTTGCCAGTGCACCCGCAAAATCCGGATATGGGCGAGCGGGAAGTGCCCTGGACCCAGACTCTGTATATCGACCGGGAAGATTTCGAAATGGAGCCGCCGCGTAAATGGAAGCGGCTGGCCCCGGACCAGGCAGTACGCCTCCGTGGCGGCTATGTGATGACCTGCCGGGAAGTGATTCGTGACGACAGTGGCCAGATTGTCGAGCTCAAGTGTGAGTACGATCCCAACACCCTGGGCGTCAATCCCGAGGGCTACAAACCGAACGGCGTGATTCACTGGGTTTCGGCGAGTGACAGTGTAGAGGCAGACATCAATCTGTATGACCGCCTGTTTAACCACGAGTCGCCGGACAGTGACAAGGAAGGCGATCTGATGGATCACCTGAATCCGGAATCGCTGGTGGTTCTCAAAGGCGCGCGCGTCGAAAAGAGTCTTGTCGCGCCCCGTATGGATCTTCCATACCAGTTCGAGCGGGAAGGCTACTTCTTCTGTGATCAGGCCCATACCGAGGCTGCCGGTCGGCCGGTATTCAACCGCACTGTTACGCTCAGGGATTCCTGGGGCAAGGGGGGCAAGTGATCCGCATCTACAATACTCTGACCCAACAGAAGGAAGAGTTTCGGCCAATTGAGCCTGGCAAGGTCCGGATGTACGTCTGCGGTATGACAGTCTATGACTACTGCCACCTGGGGCATGCCCGGGTGCTGGTAGCCTTTGATGTGATTACCCGTTACCTGCGTCATCGCGGTTACGACGTGAACTATGTTCGCAATATCACCGATATTGACGACAAGATCCTGCGCCGTGCGGATGAAAACGGTGAGCCCTATGACGAACTCACGGACCGGATGATCAAAGCCATGCACGAAGACGAAGCCCGTCTCGGCGTGCTGTCACCGGATGAAGAGCCCCGAGCTACCGCGTATATCGACGAAATTATCGCGATGATCCACAAACTGATTGCCGGCGGCCACGCCTACGCAGCGGACAATGGTGACGTCTACTTTGCGGTCGATTCCTTTGATGACTACGGCAAGCTCAGCAAGAAAAAGCTGGAGGATCTTCTGGCGGGCGCGCGGGTGGATGTTCAGGAAGCCAAGCGAAGCCCTGCAGATTTCGCGTTGTGGAAAGCGGCAAAGGCAGGGGAGGTCAGCTGGCCGTCGCCCTGGGGCGACGGTCGTCCCGGCTGGCACATTGAGTGCTCTGCGATGTCCACCTGCTGTCTCGGCGACACATTCGATATTCACGGCGGTGGCCCGGATCTGTTGTTCCCGCACCATGAGAACGAGATTGCCCAGTCAGAATGTGCCACTGGCCACACTTTTGTGAACACCTGGATGCACGCGGGTGCCATCCGGGTGAACAAAGAAAAGATGTCCAAGTCCCTGGGTAACTTCTTCACCATCCGCGAGATCATGGAGAAGTACCCGGCAGAAGTGGTCCGTTACTTCCTGGTTTCCAGCCACTATCGTAGCCAGGTGGATTACTCTGAGGAAAATCTGGCTGAGGCCGGCCGAACTCTGACCCGTTTGTACCATGCGCTCAGAGGCATCGTGCCCGCCAAGGCCGCCGATGTGCCGGAATCCGAGCACGACGAGCGGTTTGCCGAGGCGATGGACGATGACTTCAACACCGCGGGTGCAATTGCCGTCCTGCACGCTGTTGCCAACGAAATCAATCAGCATCGTCGCGATGGTCGTGAAGACGATGCCAAGCAAAGTGCGGCGATTCTGGTAAGGCTTGGTGGTGTTCTGGGGCTGCTGCAGCAGGATCCCGAGGCGTTCTTCCAGGCAGACACGGGTGGTGAGCTTAGCGCCGAAGACATTGAAGCAATGATCCAGGCCAGGGCTGATGCCCGCGAGGCAAAGAATTTTGCCGAGGCCGACCGGATCCGCGACGAGCTCCTCGAGAAAGGTATTATTCTGGACGATTCCCGAGAGGGGACGACCTGGCGTAAAGCCTGAATTTCCGGGAGCTGCCGGTTGGTCAGACCAGTTTTGCGCCTGCAGGAATGATCTTGTAAGGATTTTCCCTTACAATGCGGCGCTCAAATTAGAATGCCCCCTCAAGATGAAGGGGGAGTCGGGAAACGTAACCCACTGAGGCAGACAACGATGACAGAACGCGTACAAGTCGGCGGCATTCAGGTCGCAAAGAATCTGTATGATTTCGTGAACAACGAAGCGATCCCGGGCACCGGAATCGATGCCGATAAATTCTGGGCAGAATTTGACAAGATCGTGAACGAGCTGGCGCCACGCAACCGTGAATTGCTGGCCAAGCGTGATGCTACCCAGGAAAAAATGGACAGCTGGAACCGGGATCACAAGGGCCAGAAGCTCGACATGGGCGAATACAAGTCTTTCCTGAAAGACATCGGTTACCTGGTTGACGAGCCTTCCGAGTTCAAGATCTCCACCTCCAATGTCGACCCGGAAGTGGCAACCATGGCCGGCCCTCAGCTGGTGGTGCCGATCATGAACGCCCGTTTTGCTCTGAACGCTGCGAACGCGCGTTGGGGTAGCCTGTACGATGCGCTGTACGGTACCGACGCGATTTCCGAGGAAGACGGCGCTGAAAAAGGCCGTGGTTACAATCCGGTTCGCGGTGCAAAAGTTATCGAGTGGGCCCGCAACCTGCTCGACAGCTCGGCACCGCTGGCCTCTGGCAGTCACAAAGATGCTGCCAAGTATGTGGTTGAAGGTGGCAAACTGGTCGTCAAGCTGCAGAACGGTGAGTCCACCGGCCTGAAAGACGAAGCCGGCTTTGTTGGCTACACCGGTGCCGCTGATGCGCCCACCGGCGTGCTGCTGGTCAAGAACGGCATGCACTTCGAGATCCAGATCGATGCCACTCACCCGATTGGCAAAGACGACGGTGCCCACGTCAAAGACGTACTGATGGAGTCTGCACTGACAACCATCATGGACTGCGAAGACTCCGTGGCCGCTGTAGACGCCGACGACAAGGCGCTGGCCTATCGCAACTGGCTGGGCCTGATGAAGGGCGACCTGCAGGAAACCTTCGAGAAAGGTGGCGAGCAGTTGACCCGCAAGATGAACGCGGATCGCACCTACACCGCGGCAGACGGCAGCGAGCTGAGCCTGAAAGGCCGCAGCCTGATGTTTATCCGTAACGTCGGCCACCTGATGACCAACCCGGCCATCCTGCTGAAAGACGGTAACGAAGTGCCGGAAGGCCTGATGGACGGTCTGATCACCTCACTGATCGCCATTCACGACATGAAGGGCAATGGCAAGTTCCAGAACAGCACCAAAGGCTCCATGTATATCGTGAAGCCTAAGATGCACGGGCCGGAAGAGGTGGCATTCACCAACGAATTTTTCGGTCGTGTAGAGGATGCATTGAGCCTGCCGCGCTTCAGCCTGAAGGTCGGCATCATGGACGAGGAGCGTCGCACCACAGTTAACCTGAAAGCCTGTATCCATGCCGCGAAAGAGCGGGCTGTGTTTATTAACACCGGTTTCCTGGATCGCACCGGGGACGAGATCCATACCTCCATGGAACTGGGTCCGTTTATCCGCAAGGGTGCGATGAAGCAGGCGACCTGGATCAATGCCTACGAGCAGTGGAACGTGGACATCGGCCTGGAAACCGGTTTCCGTGGCGTTGCCCAGATTGGTAAGGGCATGTGGGCCATGCCTGACCTGATGGCCGGCATGCTGGAAGCGAAAATCGGGCATCCGAAGGCTGGTGCGAACACTGCCTGGGTTCCATCTCCCACGGCGGCTACACTGCACGCCACTCACTACCATCAGGTAAGTGTGGCTGATGTCCAGAAGCAGCTGGAAAGCCGCACACGCGCTGCGCTGGACGATATCCTGACAGTACCGGTGATGGATGATCCTGCTTCTTTGAGCGCCGAGGACATCCAGCAGGAGCTGGACAACAACGCCCAGGGTATCCTCGGTTACGTTGTGCGCTGGATTGACCAGGGCGTTGGCTGCTCCAAGGTGCCGGACATCAACGATGTCGGCCTGATGGAAGACCGTGCGACTCTGCGTATCGCCTCTCAGTTGCTGGCCAACTGGCTGCACCATGGTATCTGCTCTGAAGATCAGATCATGGAGACCATGAAGCGTATGGCAGCGGTGGTCGACAAGCAGAACGCCGGTGATTCGGCGTACCGCCCGATGGCCGGGAACTTCGATGACAGTGTGGCCTTCCAGGCGGCGCTGGATCTGGTTCTCAAGGGCCGCGAGCAGCCTAATGGCTACACTGAGCCGCTACTGCACGCTTACCGTCTGAAGGCCAAGGCGAAATACGGACAGTAAGTCCTGTACACAAAAAACCCCGCTTCGGCGGGGTTTTTTGTGGCTGGAGGGAGCAGGGCAGCACCGTAATTCAGCGTGCCATTCCTCAGTCCTTGTGCAGCACGTTAGCCGCGTACAGGGTGTTCTGAAGCAGGGTGGCGATCGTCATGGGCCCGACACCGCCGGGAACCGGCGTGATGTAGGCGGCACGTTCAGAAGCGGCCTGGAAGTCCACGTCGCCATGCAGTTTTCCGTCTTCCATCCTGTTGATGCCCACATCAATCACCGTGGCTCCCGGTTTTACCCAATCACCCTTTATGAGTCCAGGTTTGCCAACAGCGGCCACCAGAATGTCAGCCTCGCCTACAAACTTCTGCAGATCCGGTGTGAATCGGTGGCATACGGTGGTAGTGGCTCCTTTCAGGAGCAATTCCATGCTCATGGGGCGTCCTACGATGTTCGAGGCACCCACGATCACGGCGTGCTGGCCCTTGTAGGGAGTTTTGATGCTGTCTAGCAGGGTAATGATGCCTGCAGGTGTGCATGGGCGCAGAGTGGGTTTGCGCTGCATTAAACGGCCGATGTTGTAAGGGTGGAATCCGTCGACGTCTTTGTCCGGACGAATCTTGACCAGTATCGGATCTGCATCCAGGTGGTCGGGAAGCGGAAGCTGGACCAGGATGCCGTCGACTGCCGGGTTTTCGTTCAGCTCGTCAATCAAGGACTCCAGGGCTTCCTGAGAGGTGTCTTCCGGAAGGTCATAGGACAGGGAGAGAATTCCTGCCTGGTCGCAGGCTTTCCGCTTGTTGCCTACATATACATGCGATGCGGGATCGTCCCCGACCAGCACTACGGCCAGTCCTGGAGCGCGAAGTCCTTGCTGCCTGCGGGTTTCAACGCCGGCGGCGACCTGCTGTCTTACTTCGGCGGCAATTTCTTTTCCATTGATCAGTTTGGCGGTCATGTCTCGTCTTGTCGGTTGGGCATCGGTAAATTGGAGGCCCGACATTGTCTCATGCTTCGGTCGGAACTCCAATCAGGCGCTTGGTTAGCGGGGTTCAAGGGAACTTTTCAGTCGGCCTTCTGTCATTGAATCGACGATTGTTTCAGGGAATTTGGAAATGCGTGTTGACGGAGTCGTCCGGCGCCGGTAATATGCGCGCCAACTTTGCTGAAGCACTTGTTGTTCAGTTCAAACGGGGTATAGCGCAGTCTGGTAGCGCGCCTGCTTTGGGAGCAGGATGTCGGGAGTTCGAATCTCTCTACCCCGACCATTTTTCTGGATATTCAGGTGGGCGAACGGTCCAGCGCCCGTAGCTCAGCTGGATAGAGCATCCGCCTTCTAAGCGGATGGTCGCAGGTTCGAGTCCTGCCGGGCGCGCCAATCTATTGCCGGTTTGGTTCGTGCCGGTACCGCTGGCACAGTGAAGTTAAGTTTTATGCCTGAGGGCATGTCCTGATGTGGTGGACGTAGCTCAGTTGGTAGAGCTCAGGATTGTGACTCCTGCGGTCGAGGGTTCGAACCCCTTCGTCCACCCCACTTTTTCCCTGTCATTCATTCGAAGCTCGGGAGCGGATTTCGCACTCGAACCAGACGTGTGAATGGCTGCAGTCGAGCCGCCTTTGGTGGTAGCTGCGTTGACGTTTTGGTTGGTTTTTCGCGGATGTGGCGGAACTGGTAGACGCGCCAGATTTAGGTTCTGGTACCGAGAGGTGTGGGGGTTCGATTCCCTCCATCCGCACCATTTATAAAGCCTCTCAGGCATTCCTGAGAGGCTTTTTTTTGGTCGCCGATTCTGTGGCAGCCTTTCGAGCAAATCCAAGCGCCCGAAGGCGCTTGTATATCGGAGGATCAATAGGCAGCCACGGAACCATCGCTACGTGGGTCGGCGGCACCTTCGATAATACCGTCGGTCTTGAGTACCAGGGCACCTGCATGGCCCATGGTATCGCTGAACGCCTCTCCAATCTCTTCCACGTCGTGCCCGGCTGCTTTCAGTCGCTTGATGAGTTCGGGGTCAAAGCGGTTCTCAAACTTCAGGGTTGTTGTAGTGTCTCCCCAGGTGCGGCCAAGTAGCCAGCGAGGCGCTGTTACCGCCTGCTGCAGTGGCTGATTGAACATGCCATACCGGCTGAATACCATGGCCTGGGTTTGTGGCTGTCCCTCTCCCCCCATCGTTCCGTAGCTCATAATGCGGCCATCATCGAAATGCGCCAGCGCAGGGTTCAAGGTGTGAAAGGGCTTGCGGCCGGGTTCCAGAGCCTGGAGCGCGGTTGGATCCAGTGAAAAACTGATGCCACGGTTTTGCCAGTTTACACCGGTATCCTTGAGTACCACGCCTGATCCAAACTCCCAGAAAATGCTCTGGATGAAGCTGACAGCTCGTCCTTCGGAATCAATACAGCCCATCCAGATGGTATCGCCGGGTTTGGCAGGATCAGGCCAGGGTAGTGCCTTTTGATGATCAATGTTGGCAGCCAGTGCAGCAAGTCTCTCAGGTGTCAGGTAGTCGCTGGGTGTTTCCGGCAGCCGATCAGGGTCCGTTACAACGCGATCCCTTACCCGGAATGCCTGCTTGGTGGATTCGACAAGGCCATGAATATAGTCGAATCCTTCCGCCTCACTGACGCCCAATTGGTCGAAAACCCCGAGAATCATCAGTGACGCCAGGCCCTGGGTAGGTGGTGGCAGGTTAAAAATCCGGGCGCCACGGAGTTTGGTTTGCAGCGGTTCAACCTGTAAAGCCCGGTAGGCGGCCAGATCCTCTGCCGTTATCGGGCTCCCAAGCTTTGAGAGTTCATCCCCCATAGCCTTGCCAAGCTCGCCGCGGTAAAAGTCGTCGAGGCCAACTCTGGCGAGCTGTTCCAGCGTTGAGGCTAGTGCAAGTTGCTTCATTCGGGTGCCAGCCGCTGGCACCTTGCCGCCCGGGGCGAATGCATCGAAGAAGCCCGGTGCGTCTTTCATCTGGTGGGCTTTTTCTGCAGTCAGCCTGGCCTGGCTTTCGGTGACTACAATCCCTGTTTTGGCCTGTTCAATGGCCGGGGCCAGCAATCGTGAAACCGGTAGCGCCTTGCCCCAGGACGCTGAAACTGCCAGTGCCTTCTGCCATCCGGCGATGGTGCCGGCACTGGTCAACGCTGCGAGGGGGCCGCGGGAAGGAATCTGATCATGGCCTTGATAAAAGTCGAGAGTAGCGGCTTTCGCGGCCTGCCCGCAGGCATCGATGGCGACCGGTGGTTTCCCCGGTTCGTGAATGAGCCAGAAACCATCACCACCGATAGAGTTCATATGGGGATAGACCGTGGCAATGGAAGCCGCAGCAGCCACCATCGCTTCCACGGCGTTACCGCCTTCTTTGAGGACGTCCCGACCGGCGAGAGCGGCCTGGTGGTGGGGTGCGACAAACATTCCGTTTGTTGAGTAGACGGTTTTAAGCATCTTTTATTGTCTCCGGGTGTAAGTGGCGGTCACACGCTGATTGGTTAACGACAGAGTAACGGCCTTAGCCGATGATGCCGTAGAACATTCGCAGTGACGTGATAAACAGAAATAGTGCGAAGAGCTGTTTCAGTAACTTGCCATTGATAGCGTGGGCAATTCTGGCGCCCACAGGTGCCATCAGCATGGTTGCCGGTACGATCAACGCGAGCCCGATCAGGTTCACATAGCCGAGAGTCAGCGGTGGCCGTGCCTCCACACCCATACCGTTGAAGAGAAATGCCAGTGCACCAGGTACGCTGATCACAAACCCCAGCGCGGCGCCCGTACCAACGGCATTGATCATGGGAACACGCAAGGCACTCAGGATCGGCACGCTCAAGGTGCCGCCACCGATACCCATTAGAGTGGAAATGCCCCCGATAAATACGCCGAGAGCTCCGGAGCCTGCCGGGCCGGGCAGTCCGTTGCCGATGCTGAAACCTTCTTTTTTGAACGCCATATTGAGCGCCACCAGAAGCGCCATAACGGCAAAGATGGCGGTCAGTACCTGCCCATTCAAAATGCCACTGAGAATCGCACCGATACCGACACCGATGACCACGCCGGGAATCAGTTTTTTCAGAATGCTCGGATCCAGGCTCCCCCGGTTATAGTGGGATCGGGACGATATGATGGATGTCGGAATGATCGTAGCCAGTGAGGTTCCTACCGCAACATGCATGCGCACCGCCTCGTCGATACCGAGGAAAGTGAACAGGTGATAAAGCACAGGGACAATGACGATGCCGCCACCGACGCCGAGCAATCCGGCCATCAGGCCGGCAATGATCCCGGTGACCATGAGAGAAAGAGCCAGGCCGATCAGCCAGCCGGCAGAGTAATCAGCAAAAAAATCCATGAGTATGATCCTGATTGAATGGTGCTACCAGCCGATGGCTTCCGGGAGCCAGGTGACCAGCGACGGGAATTGGAAGAGTACTACGAGTGCCAGAAGTTGCAATGCCACAAAGGGTAGCGCGCCAACATAGATATCCCGGGTCGTGATGCCCTTGGGCGCGACTCCCTTAAGGAAAAACAGGGCCCAGCCAAAGGGTGGTGTCAGGAAGGACATCTGCAGGTTCATGGCGACCATGATCGCCAGCCAGACCATGTCAGTGCCATAATTCATGAACACGGGCAGGAACATGGGCAAGGCGATGTAGGATATTTCAATCCATTCCAGGAAAAAGCCCAACACGAACAGCAATGCCATCAGGAACAGGATTGCTCCGAATTCCCCGCCTGGCAGCATTTCAAACAGCGCATGTACCATGTTTTCTCCACCAAGGCCACGGAAGGCCAGGGCAAAGGGCTGCGCGCAGAGCAGGATGAAGAACACCATTGCGGAGATCACCAGTGTTCCATGCAGGGTTTCTTTCAGGAGTGCTGGAGTCATTCGTTTGGTGGCGATGGCGATCAGCAAGGCCCCCAATGCCCCCATTGACGCCGCCTCTGTCGGCGCAGCAATACCACCTACGATCGATCCAAGCACGGCGATGACCAGGAGCAGTGGTGGCATCACATGGGCCATCAGGTCTTTGGCAAGTTGGCGCCCACTGGTCTGTGCCCGCTCTTCCTGAGGAATGGCCGGAACCATGTCTTTCTTGAAGACCCCGAGCAACAGCAGGTATGCGATGTAGATCGCCGCCAGGATGAGCCCGGGAATAAAGGCTGCAGCGAAGAGGGCGCCGACGGATTCGCCGACGATGTCTGAAAGCAGAATCAGCACGAGGCTCGGCGGAATTATCTGCCCCAGGGTTCCTGAAGCGCAGATGGTGCCACAGGAGACGCTTGGCGAGTAGCCTCTGCGCATCAGGACCGGCAGGGTCAACAGTCCGACCGTCACGACGGTAGCACCGACGATGCCGGTGGACGCGCCCATCAGTACTCCAACCAGGATAATCGCCAGGCCCATGCCGCCGTTAACACCACCCATCGCCTTCCCGATGGTTTCCAGCATGTTTTCAGCAACCTTGGACTTCTCCAGCATTACCCCCATAAATACAAACAATGGGATAGCCAGCAGGGTGTAGTTGGTTACCACGCCATAGAGGCGCGCGGGCATGAGGCTGAAAAGAGTGCTACCGAATCCCAGATAGCCGGCCACGAATCCAGAGACTGCTAGCGAAATAGCGACAGGAATACCAATAATCATCAGCCCCAGGAAGCCGACGATCATTCCGATGACTAGCCATTCGTTACCCACCATCACGCAGTCTCCGTGTTGAGTGACTCAGGAAGCTCGACTGGATCTTCCGGCTCGAAAAACTGCACCAGGCCGCGCAGCATGTCGGCAACACCCTGAATGACCAGTAAAAAGAAACCGAGGGGAATAAACGCTTTTAACAGATACCGCATGCCTAAACCGCCGGGATCCGGCGAGCCTTCGCCAAGTTGATAGGAGTGACTGACGTAGTTGAGAGCAAGCCAGGCAATGATTGCACCGATAGCTACGGTCAGCAGGGACGCCACAACGTCAACGACAGCCTGGCCTCGAACTGAAAAGCGTTCGTAGAGGAAATCGATCCTGACGTCCGCTCGATGTTTCATCGAGTAAGCCAGCCCCAGCAGGGCAATGGGGGATACCAGGTGCCATTCCAGTTCCTGCAGCGACACCGGGCCTATAGAAAACAGGTACCGCAAGATCACATTGGTCGCTACCAGCAGAACGAGGACCAGCACGCAAAACCGTGCCAGCCCTCCCATTTGTTCCACCAGCCATTCGAGACCCTTGATTGCCGTTCTCATGGCTGAACTCCAGGTTACATATTCAACAGGGGTTTTTCGCTCAGAGCTGCCCAGGATGCATGCTTATCCTTGAAGGCCATGTAGGCGTCGTATACTTTCTTGGTCTGCGCGTCTGCATTTGCCATGGTGAGCAGGGTGTCGGCAGTGACTTCCTTGAGACGGCTGACAATCGGGGCGGGCAGTGGCTTGGCGATGACACCCTCGTTCTGGACGAGATCTGTCAGCGCATCGGCATTGTTGGCTTCTGACCAGGACAGGCTTTCAAGTACGGAGGCCTGGGCCGCCATCTGAATGATCATCTGAAGGTCCTTGGGCATGCTGTCCCATACCTTTTTGTTGATCAGCAGTTCAGTGACGTTTGTGGGTTCATGCCAGCCGGTCGTGTAGTAATTCTTGGCAGCTTTGTGCAGACCCAGGCGACGATCCTGATAAGGGCCGACAAACTCGGCAGCGTCAATGACACCCCGTTCCAGAGCGGGGAAAATTTCGCCGCCCGGCAGCAAACGTACGGTAACGCCCAGTTCGCTATAGACCTTTCCAGCGAGACCCGGAATACGCATCTTCAGGCCTTCCAGGTCAGACACCGTTTCAATCGGATCGCGGAACCAGCCGGTCATCTGGACACCGGTGTTGCCCATCGGGAAAGCGACAAGTCCGTACGGCTCATAAAGCTCGTGCCACAGTTTGAGTCCGCCTCCCTGATACAGCCAGGCCATCATGCCCTGTGTATTCAGGCCGAAGGGCACGGTGGTGAAAAATTGGGCGGCAGGAATTTTGCCGGCCCAGAAATAGGCGTTTGCGGCATTCATTTCCACGGTGCCCTGCGACACGGCGTCAAAGCCTTCGAGCGCGGGGATCAGTTCGCCTGCGGCAAAGTGGGAAATATTCAGTCGCCCACCCGACATCTCTCCGACCTTCTTGCAAAAATCCATCGGACTTCCCGGACCCTGCACATAAAAGGGGGAGCCAGGCGGGTAGGCGTTGGTCATTTTCAGATTGAACGACTCTTTCGAAGCTGCTGCGTTAGCCAAAGCAGGTGCCGCAACAGCGATTCCCGCGGTGGTTGAAGCCAGGGCAGCGCCAAGGAATTTTCTCCGGTTAATGGTCATTGCAGATTCTCCGTTTTTCGGTTGCCGGTTTTGCAAGGCACGTTCATTTTTGGTTCGCTGTAACTGTCTGCAGATAGCGTACCAATTTCGGATAATCCGCAAATAATTGAAAAATAGAAGAAAAAAATGGGTTCTGGTCTGATCCGCCTTGGTGCGACGTTGGTCCAAAGTTGGGCGGTGGAGCTGCAGGAGTTGCAGGTTTAATTCTCCAAATAGCAGCGCTTCAAGTGTTTTTAAGTGCAAATGCCACCTAGTTACGCGTTCCGCCTGACATTCGTCAGCCAATCAGAACGAAACGCGTCCGTTGTCAGCTCCGCACACTTTTGGCACTTCAGCCCGAATTTAAGGCATGAATTGTCTTGCCGGCAGTGGAATCAGAGTCGTGCGCCACCACGGCGGTGTTTCACACGTTTCAAAAGGGAGCTGGAGGCCACGGACAGGATCTGGGGATTGGAGAAAAGATGGGTGGATACAAAGGCGTGGAAGGTTTCAGTGCTGTCGGTAAGGGTATGGATGTGAAGACTTTGCAAGTCGGTCATTATGTACAGGCTCACCACTTCAGGTTTCGATGCCAGGTCCTCTGCAATATCTTCTATCGCATTGGGAGCGACTTTCAGGTCAATAAAGCTTGATACCGTCTTACCGAGCTTCTCTGGATTTATGACCGCAGTGAACTGTTCGATCAGGCCAGACTCAATCATCGCCTGCACCCGATCACGGGCATGAGTCCGGGAGATATTGAGCTGGCGGGCAATATCGGCAAAGGAGGCTCTTCCGTCTTTTATAAGCAGGTTGAGCAAGGCGGTATCCAGATTGTTCAAAGTCGTTTTAATCCGCAAATAAAATTGAAATTAGTCCGTTCTTCGCAAGAATACCATTTTTCGTTTCGTGCTGTGATCTTGCTGAATCGAGAGAATGCTATGGCCTTGGCAGTTGCGATTCTCTCCGCGGGCCAAACCATGATAAACTGTCGGCCTTTAATTTTCGGTCCCTTTGCGGGATTTTCCCGGGAACGGACTTTTAGGTTTAATTTCATTCACATACCGAACCTGTAATTTGAGGATCTTCCATGCAAGTGTCTGTTGAAACGACCTCCAACATCGAGCGTCGAATGACGATTGGTGTGCCCGCCCAGGAAATCGACCAGGCGGTCCAGAAACGCCTGCAGGAAACAGCGCGTACCGTGCGCCTGAACGGTTTCCGTCCGGGTAAGGTGCCCATGAGCGTCGTCAAGCGTCGTTTCGGTGACAGCGTCCGCCAGGAAATCGTTGGCGAGGTTATGCGCGACAACTACATCAAGGCACTGCAGGAACAGGATATTAACCCGGCAGGTTGGCCGAAGTTCGAGCCAAAGACCATGGAAGAGGGCAAAGACCTTGAATTTGTCGCCATCTTCGAAGTGCTGCCGGAAATCGAGCTGGGCGATCTCAGCAAGATTTCAGTCGAGAAGCTGACTTCCGAGATCACCGACAAAGATGTCGACAACATGATCGACAACCTGCGTCGTCAGCAGGCCACCATGAAAGAAGTCAAGCGCAAGTCCAAAAACAAGGACGTGCTGACCATTGACTTCAAAGGTTTTATCGACGGTGAAGAATTCGAAGGCGGAGCCGCTGAAGGCCATCGTCTGACTCTGGGCTCCGGCCAGATGATTCCGGGCTTTGAGAAGGCCATCGTTGGTGGTAAGGCCGGCGAAGACATGGAAATTGAGGTTACCTTCCCGGAGGATTACCACAACGAAGATCTGGCGGGTAAGCCGGCCAAGTTCGAGATCAAGATTCACAAGGTTGAAGAGCCGCAGTTGCCGGAACTCGACACCGAATTCTTCAAGAAGTTCGGTATTGATGCCGAAGACGAAGCGACTTTCCGCGAAGAAGTCAAAAAGAACATGGAGCGCGAGCTCAAGCAGGCGGTTTCCAACAAGGTCAAGAACGACGTTGTTGACGGTCTGCTGGAAACCACTGAGCTGGATATTCCGGCTGCCCTGGTTGATCAGGAAATCGATCGTCTCCGTCAGGACGCCGTCCAGCGTTTCGGCGGCCAGATTGATCCGCAGCAGCTGCCCAAGGAAATTTTCCAGGAGCAGGCTGAGCGCCGCGTGAAGACTGGCCTGCTGTTCCAGGAAGTGGTCAAGAAAAACGACCTGAAAGCCGACCCGGCCAAGGTAGACGAAAAGATCCAGGAGATCGCGTCTACGTATGAACAGCCAGAAGAAGTGGTTGCACACTTCAACAGCAACCCGGAGCAGAAGTCTCAGATTGAGTCTTCAGTCCTGGAAGATGCAGTTGTTGACCACGTGCTGGAGCAGGCCCAGGTCAAAGAAAAGAAAGTCAAATATGAAGAGGCCGTTCAGGCCGGTCAGCCCCAGCGCTGATTTTGCCCGGGATCGGAGTAGAAAGCCGGTCCCGAAGGCCGACCCCTGAGAACAGCCGGCATGCCCGGCTGTTTTCATCTGGGGCCGCTGCTGGCAAAGTATGGGGTGCAACTTTATTGAAACTGCCGTGGCGCGAGTCCACGACCCATTGTCCATAAGGAGTTCAGGCGCATCATGACGCAGAAACCAATTGATGGTCCCGCAATGGTTACCAATTCCGGACTGGTACCGATTGTTATCGAGCAGACAGCTCGCGGCGAGCGGTCGTTCGACATTTATTCCCGTCTGCTCAAGGAGCGGGTGATCTTCATGGTGGGTCCGGTTGAGGACCACATGGCGAATCTGATTGTGGCCCAGCTCCTGTTCCTCGAGTCTGAAAACCCGGACAAGGATATTCACCTCTATATCAACAGCCCCGGCGGCTCGGTAACTGCAGGTATGTCTATCTACGACACCATGCAGTTTATCAAGCCGGATGTAGCCACACTTTGTGTTGGCCAGGCGGCCAGCATGGGTGCCTTCCTTTTGGCGGGCGGTGCTGCCGGGAAGCGGGCGTGTCTGCCGAACTCCCGAGTGATGATCCACCAGCCGCTGGGTGGCTATCAGGGTCAGGCAACGGATATCGAGATTCACACCCGTGAAATCCTGAAGATTCGTCATACCCTGAATTCGATCCTGGCCCATCACACCGGTCAGGATCTGGAGACTATCGCCAAGGATACGGACCGTGACAACTTCATGGATCCGGCTCAGGCGAAAGAGTATGGGCTGATCGATTCAATACTTGATAAGCGCGTACCGAATAAATAATACTGGAAGTAATCGCATCATACTTGGCCGGCGTATCAGGCAGTGACGCCGGCAAAACGAGATCAGAGGTATTTCAATGGCAGATGAAAGAAACGGCAGGGGCGACGATAACGGCAAGTTGCTCTACTGCTCGTTTTGTGGAAAGAGCCAGCATGAAGTCCGAAAGCTCATTGCAGGGCCCTCGGTGTTCATCTGCGACGAGTGTGTCGACCTGTGCAATGACATTATCCGGGAGGAAATCCAGGAGAATGCACAGGAAGAGCCGAGCGATCGCCTTCCTACACCGGCCGAGATCCGCAATACCCTTGATGAATACGTGATTGGTCAGGATCGGGCCAAGGTCGTCTTGTCGGTGGCGGTCTACAACCACTACAAGCGTTTGCGTTATGGCGAAGGCAAGGGTGATGTCGAGCTAGGCAAGAGTAACATTCTGCTGATTGGCCCAACCGGTAGTGGTAAAACTCTGCTGGCCGAGACTCTGGCGCGGATGCTGAACGTGCCCTTCACGATCGCCGACGCCACCACGCTGACTGAAGCCGGCTACGTTGGTGAGGATGTCGAGAACATCATCCAGAAGCTGCTGCAGAAATGCGATTACGATGTCGACAAGGCTCAGCGGGGCATAGTCTACATTGACGAGATCGACAAGATTTCCCGCAAGTCTGACAACCCTTCCATTACCCGGGATGTTTCCGGTGAGGGTGTTCAGCAGGCACTGTTGAAGCTGATCGAGGGTACCGTTGCATCGGTCCCGCCGCAGGGAGGTCGCAAGCATCCGCAGCAGGAATTCCTGCAGGTTGATACCGGCAATATGCTGTTTATCTGCGGTGGCGCCTTTGCCGGATTGGACAAGGTAATTCGCGAGCGTACCGAGAAGAACAGCATCGGTTTCTCTGCTTCGGTTGCCAGTCAGGACGATGCCAAGAACACCGGCGACGTTATCAAGGATGTGGAGACCGAGGACCTCGTGAAGTACGGCCTGATTCCGGAGTTTGTGGGTCGTTTGCCGGTAGTGGCAACCCTAAACGAACTTGATGAAGAAGCGCTGGTGCAGATTCTGACCGAGCCCAAGAACTCCCTGACCAAGCAGTACCAGAAGCTGTTTGATATGGAAGGGGTCGAGCTTGATTTTCGTGAAGATGCGCTTCGGGCTGTTGCCCGCAAGGCCATGGAGAGAAAGACAGGCGCCCGTGGTCTGCGTTCCATTATGGAAGCGACGCTTCTGGACACCATGTACCAGATTCCCTCTGAGCATGACGTGACCAAAGTGGTGATCGATGAGAGCGTGATCAGCGGGGACTCCGAGCCCTTCAAGATTTACGCCAGCAGTGATCACGCCAAGGCTGTGCCCGAGGATTGAGTCTAGGTTAGCGGTTGAAATGAAGAGGGGCGGCAACGCCCCTTTTCGCGTTTTTGTATCGCGATATTCCTGCCCTCTTTCGTTTAGTAAAAAGATTGCAATTTTTGCGGGCGCCCCAATGAAGGGTGATATGCTGAAAGAAATACCGTCAGAGGATTCCCAATGACCCGTATACCCGAAGATGCCGTGCAAGAGTACCCGCTGCTTCCGCTGCGTGACGTAGTGGTGTTTCCGCACATGGTGGTCCCACTGTTTGTGGGCCGAGAAAAATCCATTCAGGCTCTCGAAGCCGCGATGGAAGGAAGCAAGGAAATCCTCCTGGTAGCCCAGAAAGACGCCTCTACTGATGAGCCGGGTCCGAAGGATGTGTTCGAGATGGGCACGCTGGCAACGGTTCTGCAGATGCTTCGCCTGCCCGATGGCACCGTCAAGGTGTTGGTAGAGGGCAACGCCCGAGCCACCATCAGCGATATCTCCGAGGGTGAGTACCTGTCCGGTGGCGCTGTCCTGATGGATGAAGAAGGGCTGCCCGAGCGCGAGCAGGAGGTCCTGATAAAGACCCTGATGGACGAGTTCGAGAAGTACGTGAAACTCTCCAAAAAGGTCCCTTCCGAGGTCTCCAATGCTCTCACCGGTATTGAGGAGCTTGAACGCCTGGCCGACACCATGGCTGCTCACCTGGAAATGCGTATTCCGGAAAAGCAGGAACTGCTGGAAGCGCTGGATATCCGCAAGCGGGTGGACTTGCTGCTCGGTAAGCTGGATGGCGAAATCGACCTGATCGAGGTTGAGAAGCGCATCCGTGGCCGCGTGAAAAAGCAGATGGAGCGCAGCCAGCGCGAGTACTACCTGAACGAACAGATGAAGGCTATCCAGAAAGAGATGGGTAACCTGGGCGAAGGCAACAACGACTTCGAAGAGCTTGAGCAGAAGCTGGAAGAAGCCGGATTGCCGGAAGAGGCCCGCAAAAAGACTGAAACGGAGCTGAACAAGCTCAAGATGATGTCTCCGATGTCTGCGGAAGCGACCGTCGTCCGTGGTTATATTGACTGGATGCTGGCGATTCCCTGGAAGAAGCGCAGCCGTGTCCGTCACGACATCGAAAAAGCCCGTGAAATTCTCGATCGGGACCACTATGGCCTCGATGAAGTCAAAAAGCGTATTCTCGAATACCTTGCGGTTCAGAGCCGTGTGAAGAAGGTCAAGGGTCCTGTGCTCTGCCTGGTTGGTCCTCCCGGTGTGGGCAAGACTTCGCTCGGTCAGTCCATTGCCCGTGCGACCAACCGGAAGTACACCCGGATGGCCCTGGGCGGCGTGCGTGATGAAGCTGAAATCCGCGGCCACCGGAAGACCTACATTGGTGCGTTGCCCGGCAAGCTTCTTCAGAAGCTGTCCAAGGTGGGCGTGAAGAATCCGCTGTTCCTGTTCGATGAAATTGACAAGATGGGCATGGATCATCGTGGTGATCCGGCCTCAGCGCTGCTGGAGGTCCTCGACCCGGAACAGAATCACACCTTCAACGATCACTACCTCGAAGTGGATTACGATCTCTCCGATGTGATGTTCGTGTGTACCTCCAACTCCATGGACATTCCTCCCGCCCTGCTGGACCGGATGGAAATCATCCGTATCCCGGGTTACACGGAGGACGAGAAGGTCAATATTGCGCTGCGTTATCTGTTGCCGAAGCAGATCAAGGCCAACGGCCTGCGCAAGGATGAGCTCAAGTTGCCAGAGGACACCCTTCGCGACCTGATCCGCTACTACACCCGTGAAGCCGGTGTACGTGGCCTGGAGCGCGAGATTGCCAAGATCTGCCGCAAGGTGGTGCGTGACCATGTGGAGAGCGGAGAGAAGGTCTCTGTCACTCTCACGCAGGACATGCTCGAAGATTACTCGGGGGTCAAAAAATTCAAGTACGGCCTCGCCGAGGAAAAGAACGAGATTGGTCAGGTGACCGGTCTGGCTTGGACCCAGGTGGGTGGCGAACTGCTGCATATTGAGTGCGCCCTCACGCCTGGCAAGGGCCGGGTCGTGAAGACGGGTTCCCTGGGTGATGTCATGCAGGAGTCCATCCAGACGGCATTGACGGTGGTACGTAGCCGGGCACCCGGTCTTGGAATTGCCGATGATTTCCACGAGAAGCACGATCTGCACGTGCATGTACCGGAGGGTGCGACACCGAAAGATGGTCCCAGTGCCGGTATCGGTATGTGCACAGCGCTGGTTTCTTCTCTGACCAAGATTCCGGTTCGCGCCGACGTTGCAATGACCGGTGAAATCACTCTGCGTGGACGTGTTCTTGCCATCGGTGGGTTGAAAGAAAAGCTTCTGGCAGCGCATCGGGGTGGCATCAAGACGGTGATCATTCCGGATGAGAATGTCAGGGATCTCAAGGAGATACCTGAAAACATCAAGGAGTCGCTGGAGATTCGTCCTGTGAAGTGGATCGACGAAGTGCTGGATATTGCACTGGCCTATCCACCCGAGCCCAGGGCTGAAGATTCATCTCCGGAAACGGGTTCTGGCAAGCCGCGTGACGAAGAAGGCGACGCGTCAGAGCGCATAAATACACATTAAAGCCTTGATGAGTTGTTGACATGCCTGAGAGCCCATTGGTATAACTGTTTCGCCGTGAAGCAGCCAATACCAAGGGCTCCCGCGCAGTCAGTCCCTATTCCGAATGCCGGTATAAAGCCGAAAGGAATAAGAAAAGTGAAGAATGGAATTCTCCGACCGCTTATGCGATAGTCGAGAACGTCCGAGAAAAAACAAACCAACCTATAACATCTTCAACCTGAAATCGAAGGGGTTTAGTGTGAACAAGTCCGAACTTATCGATGCAATTGCAGAGTCCGCAGATATCTCCAAAGCCGCCGCTGGCCGTGCTCTGGACGCAATGACCAACTCAATCACCGGTGCCCTGAAAAAAGGCGATCAGGTAACTCTGATCGGTTTTGGTACCTTTTCCGTAAAAGAGCGTGCTGCTCGTACCGGTCGTAACCCGCAGACTGGTGCCGAGATCAAGATTCCGGCCTCCAAAGTGCCTGGGTTCAAAGCAGGCAAGGCCCTGAAAGACGCCGTTAAGTAACGGTTCTTTCTCTGGTGGCTTCTGTCGCAGGAAGCCACCCAAGAAGAATTCAAGGCGCATTCCACACCGGGTGCGCCTTTTTACGTTAGGTCCGCCCTTCGCCGCGCGCTGAAACGAATAAAACTGCACTACCTTGAACAGGGATCCGGGAGAAACATGCTTCAAGATATTCGGAACAATGCCCAGGGCACGATCGCCAAGGTCATCATTGGTCTTCTTATTGTGTCGCTATCCATCTGGGGGATGGACGCCATTGTCGGCGGCTTCTCCGGCGAGCCTGAGGTGGCAACCGTCAACGGCGAGGATATTACCGAGCGGGAGTTTCTCCGCGTGGTCCAGATGGAGAGCCAGCGCCGGCTATCCAGAATGGAAAACCCGGATCCCTCGATGCTTGACGAAGACCAGATTCGCACAGACGTTCTGGATTCCCTGATCCAGGAGCAGGTCCTGATCCAGGATGCCAACGCTCAGGGACTGGAGCTCAATGATGCTGATATCGATGCGTTGATTACCCAGATGCCGCAGTTCCAGGTGGATGGCCAGTTCAATCGCGACCGCTTTGTGGCCACAGTCCGTAATATGGGCATGGGCGTGGGCGAGTTTCGGGAAGCCATGCGCAAGCAATATGTGGTGAACCAGATCCGTGCGGGTATCGTTCAGAGTGGCCTGGTGGCGGATGAGAATGCCGAGCAGCTGCTCCAGATTCAGAACCAGACACGCAGTTTCCGGGTACTGGATATTCCTGCCAGCTCAGTGGCGGACGCGGTATCGGTTTCTGATGCTGACGTTGAAGCCTTTTATGAAGAAAACTCGGGTGCGTTTCAGCAGCCGGAGCGTGTAGACGCTGCCTACATCACGCTTTCGCTGGGTGCCCTTGCTGAGGGCATTGAAGTTGACGATGCGGAGCTTCAGGCCTATTACGAGCAGCAGGCTGCCGATCTGGCCAGTGAGGAGCGTCGGGCGTCCCACATCCTGATCGAAGAGGGCAGTGACGCAGACGAAACCATGGCAACGATCCAGGAGCGCCTGGCGGCCGGGGAGTCATTTGCTGACCTGGCGCGGGAGTATTCCATTGATACCGTTTCGGCCGAAGACGGCGGCGACCTGGGCTATGCCGGTCGTGGCATTTACGCCGAGCCCTTCGAGGAAGCCCTGTTTGCCCTTGAGGAAGGCGAAGTTTCCGAGCCGGTTCGGACATCGTTCGGGGTTCATCTTATTCGCCTCGAGGATGTCAGGGAGTCCGAGGTGCCGTCTCTGGATGAGATGGAAGACCAGCTCCGTCGTGAGCTGGCCCGTGAAAAGGCTCGTGAGCAGTTTGCTGAAGTCCGGGCAGAGCTTGCCGACTCCGCGTATGCCGCCGATGATCTGGCCGGCCCTGCCGAAGAGCTCGGGCTTGAGGTGCGGGAGGCCAGCGGCGTTACCCGTGACGGTGGTCAGGCGCCGTTTGACCACGCCGGTCTGGTACGGCAGTTGTTTTCCGAAGATGTCCTGGACGCGGGTTACAACACCGAGTTGATCGATGTGGGTGACAACGTGTCTGTCGTTGCCCGGGTGAATAAGTATCATGAAGCCGAGCAGCTGCCCCTGGACCAGGTTCGCGATCAGATCCGGACGACGCTGGAGCAGCGCAAGACGCGGGAAGCTCTTTCTGAAAGGGCTGACGCGATTATCGCTGACCTGGAGTCAGGTCAGAGCCCCGAGGGTATTGGTGAGTGGTCCAGCTATGAAGGGCTGGCACGGAACGCCTCCGAGGCAGGTCCCGCCATTCTCCAGCAGGTGTTTTCTTTGGCGCGCCCAGCGGATGGCGCCCGGTTTGGCAAGGCTGTGATGGCCAATTCTGCCGCGGTGATCGCGCTGGACGAGGTCACGGACGGGCAGGTCTCGGAAGATGGTACCGAACTGAACCAGCTTCGGGAATTCCTGGCATCTCTCGAAGGCCAGAGGGAATACGCCGCGTACCAGCAGTTCCTTCGAAACCGGGCGGAGGTCGAGAGACCCTGATATCCGCCTCATGAAAAAGGCGCCGAATGGCGCCCCGCGATCAACGAAAAGCCCGGTGCGAATGCCCGGGCTTTCTTGTATCTGCTGACCTCTTCTATTGTGGCACTGAGGCTCAGGTCGGTGGGAAGCGGGTGGGCTTGAGGCTTTCCTTGATCTTCTTGAGGTGCCCGAGGAAATCCGCGCCGCGTTTGAGGGTTACGCCGGTTGCAAGAATGTCGATAACGCTCAGATGAATGATCCGAGAGGACATTGGCATATAGACCTCAGTGTCCTCCGGCGCGGTGACGCCCAGCACCACCGTGCAGCTTTCCGCCAGGGGGGAATCGGGGTTGGTGATACCGATCACCGTAGCACCGTTGGCCCGCGCAAGTTGTGCGATATCCACGGTTTCCCGGGTGCGGCCCGTGTAGGAAATGAGCACGATAACATCGCCCACGTTTGCTCCGGCCGCCACCATGCGCTGCATCAGGGCGTCGTCGTAGGACATGACCGGGATATTGAAGCGGAAAAACTTGTGCTGGGCATCCATAGCCACAGCAGCAGATCCGCCCATGCCAAAGAAATTGATCTGTTTGGCCTGGATCAGGTAATCAATGGCCGTTGCCAGGGCTTTCGGGTCGAGCGCTTGCCGAGCCTTGTCCAGGCTGGCAATGGTACTGAGCATGATCTTGTCTGCGAATTCGGCAACGGTGTCGTCGGGCTCCACGTTCTGGCCGATATAGGGGGTGCCGGTAGCGATACTCTGGGCGAGGCGAATCTTGAAATCCGGGAAACCTGTTGCCGAGAAACCCCGGCAGAAACGGTTAACGGTGGGTTCGCTGACGTCGGCGGCTCTCGCCAGGGCAGCTATGCTGTAACGGGTGGCCGCGCTTGGGTCACGGAGAATGGCCTCGGCCACTTTCCGCTCGGATTTGTTAAGGGTCTCCAGCCTGGACTGGATGTCCTCAAGCAGATTGTCGTCACGGTGCGCCTGGTTCGCGGCCATCAATGGTACTCCCTGAATCATGGGCGGTCGTTGTCTTGAAAACGCGGTGATTATACCGCTTTTTTACCGGTTTTGGGGTAGTAAAAGTATCACGAAACGCAGTTTTTTCTTGGAAAAACGATTTTTGGATGTCATTATTTGGTTAAAATTACTACATTGAGTTCTGTCGTCGAGTTTTTGCGACGGACTGCTCACCAGAGAGAAGGAACCAATGGTCAACAAGATCAATACCCGTTGTGACCTGATGCTCTTCGGAGCCTTGGGTGACCTTGCCCAGCGAAAACTGTTTCCGGCGCTGTACCAGCTTGAGCGCGCCAACCTCTTGGCGGAGGGGAGCCGGGTCCTGGCCATTGCCCGCTCAGATGCCGATACCGAGACCGTGCGCCAGCAGTTGTTTGACAAGCTGAAGCAGTACGTAAAGCCGGAAGAGTTCGATGCTGGACTGGCCGAATCCTTTCTGAAGCGGGTCGATTACCAGATTCTGGATTTTAACGAACCCGATGCATTTGCTGTGCTCAACGAGTGGCGTGATGACGCCAATAATGAGCTTATTGTTTATATGGCCACCCCGCCGTCCATGTATGGCGTCATAGCCCGAAACCTGCGGGCCGCCAGTTGCTGCACCGAGAAGACGCGGGTGGTGGTCGAGAAGCCGATCGGTCACGACCTGGAGTCGTCGAAGGTGATCAACGATGAGCTTGGCGAGGTCTACAACGAGAACCAGCTGTTCCGGATTGATCATTACCTGGGTAAGGAAACGGTCCAGAACCTGATCGCTCTGCGTTTTGCCAATAACCTGTTTGCCTCCCAGTGGGACCAGAACCACATTTCCCACGTGGAGATCACGGTGGCCGAGAGCGTTGGCATCGAGGGGCGGTGGGGCTATTTCGACAAAGCTGGCCAGATTCGCGATATGATCCAGAATCACCTACTTCAGCTGCTGTGTCTGATCGCCATGGACCCGCCCTCGGACCTGTCTGCCGACAGCATCCGGGATGAGAAAGTCAAGGTTCTCAAGGCCTTGAAGCGCATTACGCCCGATATGATGGACAGTTACGTGGTGCGTGGCCAGTACACCGCCGGCACCAGTAACGGCAGGCCGGTGCCCGGCTATCTGGAGGAGGAGGGGGCAAACAAGGGCAGCGCTACTGAAACTTTCGTTGCCCTGAAAGCAGAGATCGACAACTGGCGCTGGTCGGGTGTCCCGTTTTACATTCGCACTGGTAAACGCCTACCCGAAAAGCTGTCCCAGATCATCATCCACTTCAAGCCTGCGCCGCATTACATTTTTGATCCGGACCAGAAGCACCTCGCCAACAACAAGCTGATTATCCGTCTTCAGCCTGACGAAGGCATGGCCCTGAAGATCCTCACCAAGGACCAGGGCCTGGATAAGGGCATGCGACTTCGTCAAGGCCCTCTGGAGCTCACCTTTTCTGAGACCTTTGTTACCGATCGGATTCCCGATGCCTACGAGCGTTTGCTTTGGGAGGTAATGAAGGGTAACCAGTACCTGTTCGTGCGCCGTGACGAGGTGGAGTATGCCTGGCGCTGGGTCGATCAGGTTATTCGGAACTGGAAGGATGGCGGCGAGCCGCCAAAACGTTACGCGGCGGGAACCTGGGGCCCCGTTGCTTCCATCGCCATGATTACCCGGGATGGCAGGAGCTGGTATGAAGATGTCTGATCTGCGTTTGCCCGGGGGTGTCAGCGACCGTTCAGGTGACACGGCTGATGACGTGGCCCTGGATCTTGCCGATGCCGTGGCGGGATTTCTGGCGGCCCGCCTGAGAGAAGCGCCCAGGGCGAGCCTGGTGGTATCCGGCGGTTCCACGCCGCTGCCATTTTTCAGAGCGCTGTCCGGCAAGGATCTGGACTGGGGCAGGGTAGACGTTCTGCTGGCGGATGAGCGTTGGGTGGAAGAAAACGATGACGCCAGCAATACCCGCCTGGTTCGGGAGAACCTGCTGCAGAATAAGGCGGCCTCGGCCCGGTTCCTGTCGCTCAAACAGCCTGGTGCGACACCCTCAGAGGGTCTTGAGCGAGTGAAGGCCGAGCTCGCGAACCTGGCCCTGCCCATCGACGTGCTGATTCTTGGTATGGGCAACGACGGCCATACCGCCTCACTGTTTCCCGACGCACCCGAATTGGAAAGTGCGATGAATCCTGAATGCCAGGAAATCGTTGCGCCCGCCACGCCCGCGTCGCAGCCGCAGAAACGCATCACCTTGACCTGGCCACCCCTGAGGGATGCCCGATTTACCGCGTTGCATCTGAAGGGCGAGGACAAACTGCAGACACTGGACCGTGCTATGTCTGAACCGGACAAGGTGCTCGAGATGCCAATCAGAGCTTTCCTGAAACCAGGCCTCCAGGTGTTCTGGAGTCCCTGAAACGCCCGACATTTGTTATGGAGAAAACCGTGAGCCAACTTTCCGATTACCATCGCGAGCGCGTCAGGGCAGTACTGCAATCCTCACCCCTGGTGCCGGTCATCGCCATTCAGGACCTCGACGACGCCGTGCCCCTTTGCCAGGCTCTCGTTGATGGCGGCATCAACGTCCTCGAAATTACCCTGCGCACTGAACACGGCCTAAAAGCCATCGAAGAAGTCCGCAAAGCCATCCCGGATGCGTGGGTCGGGGCGGGCACCGTTACCAGCATTGCCCAGTACCGACAGGTAGAGGCCGCTGGCGCCCAGTTCGTAATCACCCCGGGCGTAACCGAAGCCATTCTGGAATTCGGCCTGACCTCCGAAGCCCCGCTGTTGCCGGGCATTGCCACCATCTCGGAAATGATGATTGGCTATAACCTCGGCTACCGCGAATTCAAATTCTTCCCCGCCGAAGTCGCCGGCGGCATCCCGGCCCTCAAAGCCTTCAGCGGGCCGTTCCCGGACGTCACCTTCTGTCCCACAGGCGGCATCCGCCGAAACACCGCAGCCGACTACCTGGCCCTCGGCAACGTCCAGGCCGTTGGTGGCACCTGGTTGACCCCTGCAGATGTGGTGGCGGCTAAAGACTGGGCGCAGATTACCGAGATTGCGCGGGGGAGTCTCGCGGACCTCTGACTTTGGTCTTGTTCTCGTTCTTGTAGCCTGAAGGTTTCGGCGTTTGCGCGCTTCTGGGCGGGACTGACGGGAAACGCTACGAGCACATCCATGTGCGCTTGGCGCTGGCCATCCATGGCCAGCGACATTCCCGTCAGCCCCGCCCAGAAGCGCTTAGCAAAACTTCCGATAACGCGAGTATTCGTCGCAACCTTGTAGGTCTCAATACTCGAGAAACTGTCACGCCGAGAAAACTGCAACATTCTGAACGAGGGAGTGGGGTTCCCCTTTCCAAAAATGTCTGTGGCCAAGGATGGCCACAGCCAAGCGCACATGGATGTGCTCGTAGCGTTTTTTGGAAAGGGGAGCCCCACTGCCGATTCGCACATTGCCGCAGGCTACAAGGCCACGCACCAATCGACTAAGGGCTGGAAAGAAGGCTTACAGTCAGCGAATATCAGAACCAACCCGAACAATCTTCATGGTATTGGTACCACCCTGGGCATTCACATAATCACCCTTGGTAATCACCACCAGATCACCGTCCTTGACTGCTCCGCGATTCACCAGCTCCGACACCGCCAGCGCATTGGTCCGCTCGTTCGGAATCTTGGCTGAATCGAAAGGCACCGTCTGAACGCCACGGAACATAACGACCCGATGCTGGGTGGAGTGATGGCGCGAAAACGCAAAGATTGGCAGGCTCGATTTGATGCGAGACATCAACCTTGGCGTGGCACCCGTCTCGGTCATGCAGATAATGGCCGAGACACCCTCAAGGTGGTTCGCTGCGTACATGGCGGAAAGAGCGATAGCTTCATCAACTTCCTCCATGCTCTCGTGAATCCGGTGTTTGGACTGATGCATCGACGGATGCTTCTCTGCGCCCAGGCAAATGCGCACCATGGCTTCGACTGCTTCCTTGGGATAATCACCCACAGCCGTTTCCGCAGACAGCATCACTGCATCGGTGTAGTCCATCACCGCGTTGGCAACGTCTGAGACTTCGGCTCGCGTTGGCATCGGGCTGGTGATCATCGACTCCATCATCTGCGTGGCCGTGATCACCGCGCGGTTGAGAACGCGGGCGCGGGAGATGATGTGCTTCTGTACGCCCACCAACTGGGCGTCGCCGATTTCAACGGCGAGGTCGCCACGGGCAACCATCACGGCATCGGATGCTTCGATTACCGCGTCCAGGGCTTCCACATCGTCGGCCAGTTCCGCCCGTTCGATTTTCGCGACCAGGCCCGCGTCGGAGCCTGCCTCTTTCAGCAGGCGCCGGGCGATGTGCATATCCTCGGCAGTACGCACAAACGAAACCGCCACGTAATCCGCGCCCAGTTTGGCGGCCGTCACGATGTCCTGTTTGTCTTTCTCCGTCAGTGCATCGGCGGACAGGCCGCCGCCGCGCTTGTTCAGGCCCTTGTTATTCGAGAGCGGGCCTCCGATAAGCACGGTGGAAGTGATGCTGTGGTCGCTGACCGACTGCACTTCCATCTCAATGCGGCCATCGTCCAGAACCAGAATGTCTCCCGGTTCCACATCTTCGATCAGTTGCTCGTAGTCGATGCCGACCTTTTCCTCGGTACCCGCCTCCTTGTCCATGGCAGCGTCCAGGATAAACGTCTGGCCTGCCTTGAGGGTGACCTTGTTCTCCGAGAACCGTGCGATGCGCAACTTGGGGCCCTGCAAATCGGCCAGCAAAGCGACAAACCGGCCTTGGGCCGCTGCTGCTTCGCGAACCCGGCGAGCGCGGCCGATGTGCTCTTCGGCGCTGCCGTGGGAAAAGTTGAGTCGGGTGACATCCACACCGGCGGCGATAATGGCCGCGAGGGATTCCGGTGAATCGGTGGCCGGGCCGAGAGTGGCGACAATCTTGGTACGCCTGAGCATGGTTGGTGTCCTTTGGTTCTTCAAAATGGTCTCGAAAAGAGTAGCGGAATCAGCTGAAACGGCCAGATTTACTGGCCGGCCTCGAAGAGGGCGAGGGCATTATCCAGCATACGATTCGAGAAGCCCCATTCATTATCGTACCAGGCCATGACTTTTACGTGACGACCCAGAACGCGGGTGTGGTTGGCATCATAGATGCTGGAAAGTGCGTTGTGATTGAAGTCGATGCTAACCAGTTTCTCGATATTATAACCAAGAACCGGATTTTTCTCGGCCGCTGTTTTTATCGCCTCGTTTACTTCGTCAACGGTCGTTTCGCGGCTGGCGATAAAGCCAAAGTCCACCAATGATACGTTGATGGTGGGGACGCGAACTGCGAGGCCATCAAGCTTTCCCTCAAGTTCCGGAATAACCTTGCCAATGGCGGCAGCCGCGCCGGTCTTCGTTGGAATCATCGATTGAGTGGCAGAGCGAGCGCGGTAAAGATCAGAGTGGTACACGTCGCTCAGTTTCTGGTCGTTGGTGTAGGAGTGGATGGTGGTCATCAGGCCACTCTCGATGCCGATGGCCTTGTGCAAAGCTTCAACAACCGGTGCCAGGCAGTTGGTAGTGCAAGACGCGTTGGAGATAATGTCGTGATTGGTGGTCAGGGTTTCGTGATTCACGCCGTAGACAATCATGGCATCCGCATCGGGGCTGGGTGCAGAGATGATGACCTTGCGCGCGCCGGCTTTCAGGTGAGCTGCCGCCTTGTCCCGTTTGGTGAAAAGCCCGGTGCACTCGAAAACAACATCGACACGGTGATCTTTCCAGGGCAGTTCTTCGGGGTTGCGCAGTGCTGTGATGGCAATGCGGTCGCCGTTCACTGTCAGCGATTCTGAGTCGTGGCTGACATCGGCCTCAAATCGACCATGAACACTGTCATACTTGAGCAGATGGGCGTTGGTTTCGGCGTCGCCAAGGTCGTTAATGGCAACAACCTGTAGCTGGCTCCGGTAGTTATTTTCATACAATGCTCTGAGAACATTGCGACCGATGCGGCCAAAACCGTTAATTGCGATACGGATTGTCATTGTCTGACTCCTTGGGTGGTCGTTTTTTGTTCGTTTTACCTTAGTAATGTAGTAAATATAACAACAAAAAAAGAAGAAATGAACGATACAACGGTGGAAATGCCAAAAAAAGGAAGTAAAATTACGTCTAAAAACGACCACTCTAATAAATTACGCAATGGAGCCCACCATGCACCCGACCGTAGATAAGGTTACCCAGAGAATCATCGAGCGCAGTCGCCCAACGCGGCAGGATTACCTGAACCGCATGAATGCCCTCAAAGCCCAGTCTCCACACCGGAGCTCTCTGTCCTGCGGCAATCTGGCCCACGGTTTCGCGGCCTGTAATCAGGGCGACAAAGACACCCTGAAATTCATGAACAAGGCCAACGTGGCCATGGTAACGGCCTATAACGATATGCTTTCGGCCCACCAACCCTACGAAAAGTTCCCGGATATTATTCGGGAGGCGGCCCGTGGAATGGGGTCGGTGGCTCAGGTGGCCGGGGGCACGCCGGCCATGTGTGACGGCGTAACCCAGGGCCAGCCGGGTATGGAGCTGAGCCTGTTCTCCCGGGACACCATTGCCATGAGTACGGCCGTGGCCCTCAGTCACAACATGTTCGATGCCACGCTGCTTTTGGGGATCTGCGACAAGATTGTGCCTGGCCTTCTGATCGGCTCGCTGAGCTTCGGCTATCTCCCTACCATTCTGGTCCCCGCAGGGCCGATGCCTTCAGGGCTCCCGAACAAGGAAAAGCAGCGGATTCGCCAGCTTTACGCCGAGGGCAAGGTTGGCAAGGAAGAATTGCTGGAGGCCGAGAGCAAGTCCTATCACAGCCCCGGCACCTGTACGTTTTACGGCACCGCCAACAGCAACCAGCTGTTGGTGGAAGTCATGGGCCTGCATATGCCGGGGTCTGCGTTTGTGAACCCCAATACGCCGCTCCGTGATGAGCTTACCCGGGCGGCGACCGAGCAGGTGATCAGGCTGTCCAAGCCTCACGGTGGCGAGCTGGGTCTGGGCGATATGGTGGATGAAAAGAGCATCGTCAATGCTCTGGTGGCGCTGCTGGTTACTGGCGGTTCCACCAATCACACCATTCACTGGATAGCGATTGCCCGGGCGGCGGGGATCATCATCGACTGGAACGACTACGCCGAGCTTTCCTCCGTGGTTCCGTCCATGACCCGGATCTACCCTAACGGGCAGGAAGACGTGAATGCTTTCCACGAGGCTGGCGGAACGCCGTTCCTGATCAGGGAGCTGCTGAGCGGCGGATACCTGCATAACGATGTGAACACAGTGGTTGGCTATGGCCTTGAGCGCTATACCGAGATGCCGGAGTTGTCGGATGAGCAACTGGTGTGGAAGCCCGCGCCGGAAAAAAGCCTTCGCCCGGATGTGCTCAGCCCGGTTGCCGAGCCGTTTGCACCCGATGGTGGGCTGAGGGTGCTTGATGGCAACCTTGGTCGGGGCGTTATCAAGGTCTCTGCCGTTGCCCCGGAGCACCGTAAAGTTGAAGCACCGGCCGTTGTGTTCAACGACCAGAACGAACTCAAGGCAGCCTTTGAGGCAGGAGGTCTGGACAGGGATTGTATTGTGATCGTGCGTTTCCAGGGTCCCAAGAGCAATGGCATGCCAGAGCTGCACAAGCTTACCCCCTACCTTGGCGTGTTGCAGGATCGCGGATTCAAGGTGGGTCTGGTGACGGATGGCCGTATGTCCGGTGCGTCGGGCAAGGTGCCTGCGGCGATCCATGTCTACCCGGAGGCGCTGGACGGTGGCCCGCTGGCCAAGGTCAAGAATGGCGACATGGTTTGTCTGGATGCCGAGAGTGGTGTTCTTGCCATCCGCGTGGATGATCAGGAGTTCGCCGGCCGGGAATCTGAAAAAGCGGACCTGACCGGGTATCATCGCGGCTACGGTCGGGAGTTATTTGGCTGGATGCGACGCGCTGCCAGCAATCCCGAGGAAGGGGCCAGCTTTTTCTGGAATCACGAGGCATGACAGCAACACACTATTCACTGGTCGGTGATATTGGTGGCACCAATGCGCGTTTTGCCCTGGTAGAACAGGGAACCGTGCAGCCTCGCGCCATCAAGATTTTGCCCTGCGGAGAATATGCGAACCTCGATGACGCAGTGCGGGATTACCTGGCTAGGGTTGGGGTTTCGGAGGTCGACGGGGCCTGTCTGGCTGTTGCCTCACCGGTTCGCGGGACCCAGGTTCGGATGACCAACAACCACTGGCTTTTTGATACCGAAGAAGTCCGAGCACAGTTTGGCTGGTCCAGGTTCAAGGTGATCAACGATTTTACCGCCATGGCCCTCGGCGTTCCTCACGTTGCGAACGACCATCTGGTGCATGTTTGCGGCGGCCCCGGTGACAGCCGGCGCCCCAGGCTGGTGATGGGTCCGGGAACCGGGCTCGGCGTTTCAGGGCTGGTGCCCATCGAGCATGGCTGGGTGCCGTTGATGACCGAGGGTGGCCACGTGGATTTCGCTCCCACGGACGATACCGAAATGGCTGTGCTGCGGATTCTCAAGGCCCGGTTTGGCCGCGTGTCCGTAGAACGAATTCTGTGCGGCCAGGGCCTGCTGAACCTTTATCAGGCCCACGCAGAAATTCAGGGCGTGGCCGCCCCACTGGATGCACCGGAGAAAATCACTTCGGCTGCGGTGGAAAACACCGATAGCCTGGCTCGTCACACGCTTCGCCATTTCTGTGAAATCCTCGGTCGGGCAGCCGGCAATGGGGTTCTGACGCTGGGGAGCACTGGCGGTGTCTACCTGTGCGGCGGAATCCTGCCCCGTTTCCTCGAGTTCTTTCTGGAAAGTCCATTCCGTAATGGCTTTGAGGATAAAGGAAGAATGCGTCCGCTGCTGGAGTTCACACCGGTCTATGTGGTCACCGAGCCCTACACCGGTCTGCTGGGAGCAGCCGAGGCACTGGGCAATCCGGAGGTATGACGGCGGATTGCCGCCGCGTGATCAGAGGTAATGCACCAGTTGGCCCTGATCAAAACGGTACTGGCGGTTATACACGCCGTTTTCTGCCCGTCGGCCCGCTGCCAGTACCATGGTCACCAGTCCTTTCCCGGGCAGGTTGAGCAGCTTCTTAACACGACACTCGTCAAAACCCTCCATGGGGCAGGAATCATAGCCATGGGCCCGGAGCGCGAGCATCAGGTTCTGGGCCGCCAGCGCTGTGGATTTGGTGGCCCAGATTTTCATTTCGCAGCTGGAGTAGGGGCCCCGGGGCACAGGCCGGGTGATTCCCACCGCAAGGCCGGCCGCTTTCTTTGCTAATCCCAGAATACCGAAGGGGCCCTGGTTGTAATGAATGGGGGCGACTTTGCGGTAGTACTTTTCAACGATGGGCGGCAGCTTTTCTTCCGGCCAATCCTCCAGCGCTTGCCGGGCATGGGCCCGCCAGGTATCGGGTCGGGCAACCACCACGATCAGCGCGGCGGCGGTTTTCGCGGCATTCTGGCCAAGGCAGGCGTGGGCAAGTTTTGCCTTGAGCTCCGGAGTGCGGACAACGAAAAATTCCCAGGGCTGAAGATTGCTGGAATTGGGGGCCAGGGTGGCCAGCTCCAGGCAATCGTCAAGCACCGTCTCGGGAATAGGCTCATCGGTGAAGCGCCTGATGGAACGTCGCGTGCGAACGACTTTCCGGAACTCTTCGATATCGATTTCCGGCAGCGGGAGAGAGCCTGCTTTCGCATTCATGATGTGTCCTTCGAGACTTGTTGTGTCGTGATTGTGCCTCTATCGTTACGGGAAATGACGGTATATGCAATCACCCTGATAACGGAACGCTCATGACAGAGGACCTTTCCCGGCTTCCCTTCGATGACCTGGTTCGGCGCGTGCGGGCGTGTACGATTTGCGCCGACGTTCTTCCACGCGGGCCGAGGCCTGTCATACAGATATCTGAAAGCGCCAAAATTCTCGTAGTCGGGCAGGCTCCGGGCAGGCGAGTGCATGAAACCGGGCTGCCCTTCAACGATCCCAGCGGCGATAGGCTTCGGCAATGGATGGGGGTTACCCGGGATACCTTCTATGACGAGCAGAAGCTCGCGATCCTGCCGATGGGGTTTTGCTATCCGGGCACAGGCAAGTCCGGAGATCTTCCACCGCGGCCGGAGTGCGCTCCAGCCTGGCGGAACCTGCTGCTGGATCGTCTGCCGCAGATTGGGCTCACGCTGGTAATTGGGCAGTATGCGCACGCCTGGCATCTGGCCGACTGCCGAAAATCCGTAACAGCCAACGTGCAACATTGGCAGGACTACTGGCCAGAGGTTCTGCCGATGCCTCATCCCAGCCCGAGAAACAACCTGTGGCTGCGTCGCAATCCCTGGTTCGAAAGTGACGTTGTGCCTGAACTGCAGCGTCGGGTGGCTCGTCTTCTCGCACCCGAGTACGGATAGCCGGTGTGCTCAACCGGCAACGTCCGCTGGAGTCTCTAGTTTCATCGGTGTTCATTTGGCAGCAACGTCCCACTGCTTGAGCAGATCCTCGTATCGGATGGTTTTGCCCGGCGGTTTCTCGTTGCGCAGACGTGGTTTGGGCGCGCCCGGCTGCGCCAGCCACCAGTCGGCGTCCTTTAATTGCTCTTCCTTTGCCATTTTCGGGCCGCAATCACCGGCCAGGAAATTACGCTCAATGACCGACAGAGTCCTGTCCTGCGCTGCGGCCAGGTTATCGAGCGCCTGCTGAGGAGTGACTTTGCCTGTTACCGCATCGGCGATGTTAGGCCACCATAGTTTGGCCAGGCGGGGATAGTCTGGCACGTTCACACCCGTCGGCGACCAGGCTGTCCTGGCAGGACTCCGATAGAATTCGACCAAACCGCCCAGTGTCGGCGCTTTTTCTTGCATTTGCGGCGACTCCAGGTCTGAGAGGCGAATTGGGGTGAGGCCATAGAGGGTCTTCTGCAGTGATACCGTACGCGAGACGGTAAATTGAGCGTAAAGCCAGGCTGCTTTCTGCTGGTTCGAACCCATGGCCCTGGGTATGGTCCAGGCGCCAACGTCCTGGTATCCCAGTTTCATTCCCTCTTGCCAATAGGCGCCGCGAGGAGAGGGCGCCATGCGCCATTTCGGTGTGCCGTCTTCATTGACGACGGGTAAACCCTCTTTTGCCATGTCGGATGTGAAGGCGGTATACCAGAAAATCTGCTGTGCTACCTGGCCTCTGGCCGGCACGGGTCCGGCTTCTGAAAACGTCATGTTTGCGGCTTCAGGAGGCGCGAAGCGCTGTAACCAGTCTATGTATTTTGCCAGTGCGTAGACCGCCGCAGGACTGTTGGTGGCGCCGCCGCGACTGACAGAAGAGCCAACAGGATGGCAGCCTTCCATCCGAATGCCCCATTCATCGACGGGCAGGCCGTTGGGAATACCCCGATCACCCGCGCCTGCCATGGAAAACCAGGCGTCGGTGAAGCGCCATCCCAGGGAGGGATCACGCTTGCCGTAGTCCATGTGGCCGTAAACCCTTTCACCATCAATTTCCCGAACGTGTACCGTGAAAAATTCTGCAATATCTTCATAGGCAGACCAGTTGACGGGCACGCCAAGCTCGTAACCGTAACGCTCCATGAACCGAACCCTCAGTTCCGGGCGTTGGAACCAGTCGTATCGGAACCAGTAAAGGTTGGCGAACTGCTGATCGGGCAACTGGTACATCTTCCCATCCGGCCCAGTAACAGATTCCAGCCCAATGAAATCTTCCAGTGACAGGGTAGGCAGGGTAAATGCCTCGCCCGCGCCCTCCATGTAATCGCTGAGTGCGAGAGCCCAGCCGCTGCGGGAGTGGGTGCCGATCATGTCTGAGTCGTTAACGAACGCATCGTATCGGCCCTTGGCAGCCATGATTCGCTGGAGATTGATCTGGCGAATGACTTCGCCCTCTGGCCTTCTATCGTGTGTTACCGGAATCTCCGTCAGCTCGGAAAAAGCAGGTGCCAGGACTTCTGCCTCGTAATCGTGGGTCGGCAGTTGTTCGGACAGAACCGAGATCTCTGTTCCCTTTAGCTCAGAGGCTGCATGGGCAAACCAGGCCAGCTCTTCCGCCTGTTCATCCGCGGACAGAGTTGAATCCGGGAAATGGTCTTCGATCAGCGTGCGGATCTGCGACTGCTTCTCCCCAGAGAGCGACTCGAAAAGAGGCCCGGCGGTTACCGGTGGGCCAATCAGTAGTGTCAGCCCTATTAACAACGCGAGTTTGTTCATGATTGTCTCTTGTTTTTGTTGCTTTTCGTACAATTTACGATCATATGGTTCGCTAAAAGGTTCGTCAACGAAAAAATTTAGGATTAGGCTATTTGAGATTTAATACCATTAATACAACAAGTTAAAGTCATTAAATGGAATTTTTGCCTATGTGCGGCACGTCTAAACGAAAATTTTTTCGATCATAAACTTTTCATTTGGAATTTTGAGCGCTAAATTTGTGCTGTTTCGAACTGTTTTGTCTTAAAGCGAAAATAAATCGGTTCGTTAACGCAGTTGGCTGCCACGCGCCTGGCCGGGGCTAAGGCTTTTGGCGAGGTGTTTCGGTTGGCTGGCTAAAGTTCAGCGCTAACAAAAACAGGAAATTAACATGATCGAAAATAACAACGTTTTTATATCGTCCAACAACCGCTCTTTCCGGAAAGCCCCAATGGCAGCCGCACTGGTATTGGCGGCAGGTGTCTCCTCTCCAGTCATGGCGGAAGTTTCTTTCGAGTCCGATAATGGGTGGAAGGCGGGCTTCAACGGCCATATTCCGATCTTTGCGGTGTTCGGAAACTATGACGAGCCAACCGATGAGGATTCTTTCACCATCACAACCGGTTTTAACCCCGCAACACTGCAAACGAACATCTATGCGCCCACCCAGAACGGCTTGGAGGTGTCAGGCCACTTCCAGATGAATGCCAATATTGCGCCCGGTGATGCCAATACGGAGTTCCGCAGTCGGGTCTCGGAGATTGCAGTGGCAGGTGATTTTGGCAAGGTTAATATAGGAAAAGGCTTCGGGATCTATGGGGTTCCTGCCATTGGTGATAACGGCAGCGCGTTGGGTGTCGGCCTCATTGGCGGGCCAGACCAGGTGGCGGCCACCGCCGGGCGCATCGGTAACGGGTACTTTTACGCCAACTTCACGCCCCGTGTGATGTACACCTCCAACAACTTGGGTGGCCTGCAATTCAAGGTTGGTCTGTTTAGCCCGTCGAAAGTGGATGGCGTTACTGATGCCGAGTACACCATGCCCCGCATCGAAGCGAACGTGGTCTATTCCGGCGACAACTTCTCCCTTTGGTCCAGTGGCTTTACCCAGGATGTGGACTCCAAAATCGGCACCTTCGATGACTACACTATGTCTGGTATCGATTTCGGTGGTTCCGTCTCGCTGGGTGGTCTGAGTGTTCGTGGCAACTACGGCATCACCCAGGGCACAGGCAACGGTGTGTTTGCCGCGCGCCTGGACCCGAACGAAGAAGACGCAAGCCAGTGGTATGTTGAAACAACCTATCAGATCAAGCGGACCACACTGGGTGTCAGTTATGGTGAAGGTGAGGACGACTTCATCGCCGGTGATGGTGACGATACCGATCTGACCATGCTGTTTGCCCGCTACGCAGCAACAGACCACCTCACCCTGATGGCGGAATACACGACACTGGGCACGGGGAATGGTCAGGGCGAATACGATGCGATCATCTTTGGTTCGCAACTGACGTTCTGATTGTCTCAAACAGAGGCAAGCATCCTCGGAAGTCGGTGCTCAAAAGGTTGAGGTTAATTCCTCAACCTTTTTTATTGTCCGAGATTCCGGAAATGTATGGGAGGGCAGGCAGAGGAGGCTCCTAAAACCGCGCGGAGCCATGGATGGCGGAGCCGAGCGTACAGGGAAGTATTTACAGCGTGTTTTAGGAGTCTCCTCTGCCTGGCCGACTTCTCCCAAGCCAAAAATCCCTGGCCGTGGAAGCGCCGAAAAAAGCTCCGGGCGGAATTATCCGGCCGGAGCAAGGATGCCTGAGAGAGCTTCAGGCGCTGTGGTGGAGAGCAGTTTTGCGAGTTTCAGTGGTGACAGTTTTCATCAGATAACGTTCCAGGGATTCGATATCGGAGTCGCTGGCGTATAGCCCCTGTTTGGTCCTGCGCCAGAGAATATCCTCCGACGTCATGGCCCACTCGTTCTTGACCAGGTGTTCGACCTCACGTTCATAGAGAGTTCCGGCGAAATGAATACCGAGGTCTTCCATAGACGTGCAATTTCTGAGAATGTCATAACTGGTTGTGCCGTAAGTGCGAACATAGCGGCTGATGACCTTCTCGGTGAGCCATGGATAGTCGCGACGCAGAGTTTCCTCCAGAGCCTCGTGATTGGCAAAGTCACCGCCTGGTAAAACCCCTTTCTTGGTCCAGCGTCCGCCGGCTTCGGGAAAGAACTGGCACAGTTTGTCAGTCGCGGCTTCGGCCAGCTTGCGGTAGGTCGTTATCTTGCCCCCGAAGACTGAAATCAGCGGTGCCTTGCCTTTCTCGCTGTTGATCTCAAAAGAATAATCCCGCGAGGCTTTCTGAGCGTTTTCCTGCTCATCATCCATCAGAGGGCGTACGCCGGAGTACGACCAGATCACATCTGAAGGTACAAGTTGTCGCTTGAAGTGAGAGTTCACAATGTTGAGAAGATAATCAGTTTCCTCGGGCGAAATCTTGGCTTTTTTAGGGTCACCCTCGTAGTCCACGTCGGTTGTGCCCACGAGCGAAAATTCATCCTCGTAGGGAATAACAAACACTATCCGCTCATCTTCGTTCTGGAGAATATAGGCTTCGGTTCCCTTGTTCAGCCTCGGAACAACGATATGACTGCCTTTAACCATGCGAATCATCTTCGGGGCGGGCATCGACAGCGTTTCTCCGAACAACCGGCTCACCCAGGGGCCCGAAGCGTTCACTATTGCCTTTGCCGAGACGGTTTTCTCGGTCTCATCGGTCATGTCACGGAGGGTCACTTGCCACTCTCGGGAGCCCTGTTCGGCTTTGACGCATTTGGTGCGTGTAAGAATCTGCGCACCGAATTGCTGGGCTTTTTTTGCGGTCAGAACCACCAGGCGGGCATCGTCAACCCAACCGTCCGAGTACTCAAAGCCCTTGGTGATATCGGGTTTGAGCGGATCGTCTGCCCCGAATTTGATCGAGCGAGAGCCCGGCAGGATCTCACGCTTTGCCAGATGGTCATAAAGGAAGAGGCCGGTTCGAATCATCCATGCCGGGCGCAGGTGAGGGCGGTGAGGTAGCCGAAAGCGCATTGGCCACATGATGTGTGGCGAGTTGCGAAGCAGAGACTCGCGTTCAGCCAGTGCCTCCCGGACCAGTCGGAATTCGTAGTGCTCAAGATAACGAAGGCCGCCGTGTATCAGCTTGCTGCTGCTGGATGAGGTAGCCGAAGCCAGATCATTCATTTCACATAGCAGGACTTTCAGGCCTCGCCCGGCTGCGTCCATGGCAATGCCGGTGCCGTTGACTCCGCCGCCAACGACAATAACGTCAAACTGTTCGTGCTCCATAGTCATTGTTGGTCATCTCCTGACGCCACTGGAAAAGACGCTTTGTTGTGATGCGCACTTTTCAATGTTCAATAAGCGGTATGGAACTATTATGCGAAAGGCAAGGATATTCGTAAAGGAAAAAATAGAAAAAAAACGAAAAGAACGAGGCGATCACATTTTCGAACAGGAGGGACCGAAAAGAAATCAGACGATATGAAGCTGTACGTTATGCTCGGTCAGCAATTGGCGGATCTCGACAGGAGGTTGCTGGTCGGTAAACACGTGGTCAGCCTGGGAGATGCTGCCGAGACGGACCATGGCGTTGCGCCCGAACTTGGAATGGTCGGCGGCAAGAAGAACCTGGTTGGAGTTGGCAATGATTGCCTGGGCGACGCGGACTTCGCGGTAATCGAAATCGAGCAGGGAGCCATCGTTATGAATGCCGCTGATGCCGATAATGCCGAAGTCCATCTTGAACTGATTGATGAAGTCCCGTGTGGCTTCACCGACGATGCCGCCGTCGCGGTTACGTACTTCCCCACCGGCAATGATGACATGGAAGTCTTCTTTGGCGGAGAGAATAGATGCGACGTGCAGGTTGTTGGTGACGATCTGCAGGTTGTTTTTCTCAAGCAGTGCCTTGGCAATGGTTTCGGTGGTGGTGCCGATGTTGATGAACATTGAGGAGTTGTCAGGAATAAGCTCCACGAGTGCTTCGGCAATTCGTTCCTTGGCTTCAAGATCCATGATCTTGCGGGCCTGATAGGCGGTGTTCACGGTGCTGGAGTCAATGCCGGCTCCACCATGGTGCCTGCGGAGTTTCTTCTGTTTGGCGAGTTCATTCAGGTCCCGGCGGATGGTCTGAGGCGTTACCTTGAACTGGTCTACCAGCTGTTCGGTGGTGACGAAACCGTTCTGCTGGATCAGCTCCATAATCAGATCCTGTCGGCGACGCTGTGCCATTAAAACCTCCTCCGCTCTGTCATTTTTCTCATGCGAAATATAGTGCGTCCGAAAACATTCCCAAAGTTTAGTGGTTTTCAGCGGGTTATGCAGCTTTTTTACCGGGACAGGTTGGCCAGATGCGCGCTTGCCGTGAAAACCACTTGGCATTTATGTTCAAAAAAGTAAAAATACGAAAAAATAAGAAACCGAGGTCGAAATTCTATGAGCCAGTACATACTCTCCATTGATCAGGGAACTACCAGTTCCAGAGCCATACTCTTTGACCTGCAGGGCAACATACACGCCACCCGCCAGCAAGAGTTTCCGCAGCATTTCCCGGCCAGTGGCTGGGTAGAGCACAATCCGGAGGATCTCTGGTCATCGGTTAAGCAGACCTGCGACGCGGTGATGGCTGAGGAATGTGGTGATCGCGATGAAGTGATCGCGGTGGGCATTACCAATCAGCGCGAGACCACTGTGGTATGGGATCGTCAAACCGGGGAGCCCGTATACAACGCTATTGTCTGGCAGGACCGGCGGACAGCCTCCTACTGCGAATCCCTGAAGAGTGAGGGGCTTGAGCCGTGGGTCAGCAGCAAAACCGGGTTGTTGGTTGATCCGTATTTCTCGGCCACCAAACTACGCTGGATTCTGGAAAATGTCGCTGGAGTCAGGGAGCGTGCGGAGCGCGGAGAGCTTGCGTTCGGGACGGTTGATAGCTTCCTGTTGTGGCGGTTGACCGGTGGCCGTGAGCACCGTACTGACGCCACCAATGCCAGTCGTACGCTGCTGTTCAACATTCACAACCAGAAATGGGATCCGGAGCTTCTGCAACTTTTCGATATTCCCGAATCGCTGTTGCCGGAGGTGATGGATTCCGCCGATCAGTTCGGGCGGATCACCGAGGGCGGGGCACTCAACGGCACCTCGGTATTGGGGGTGGCCGGCGATCAGCAGGCGGCCCTGTTCGGTCAGACCTGCTTTGGCATTGGCATGGCGAAAAGCACCTACGGCACGGGTTGCTTTCTGATGCTCAATACTGGCGACAAGGCTTTGCAGTCGAAGCACCGTTTGCTTACGACGGTGGCGTACCGGGTAAATGGCAAGCCTACCTATGCCCTTGAGGGCAGTATTTTCATTGCCGGGGCCACCATTCAATGGCTGAGGGACGGGCTTCGGCTTATCCGGGATGCCTGTGAAACAGAGCCGTTGGCAGAGGGGACGCCGGTCGACCACGGCGTCTATCTGGTGCCTGCGTTTACCGGGCTTGGGGCACCTTATTGGGACCCCAACGCGAGAGGCGCGATATTCGGCCTGACTCGTGATACCGGTATCAAGGAGATTGTGACGGCAGGTCTGCAATCGGTCTGCTACCAGACCAAGGATCTGCAAAAAGCCATGGAAAAGGACGGCATCCGCCCAGTCAACCTCAGAGTCGACGGTGGTATGGTGGCCAACAACTGGGTCCTCCAGTTCCTGGCAGACATTCTCGGCGCCCGGGTGGATCGACCTTCACTGGTTGAAACCACGGCGCTTGGCGCCGCCTACCTCGCCGGTCTGGAAGCCGGGGTCTATGGCTCTCTCGAGGAGCTTTCGGACTTGTGGCGATGCGATCGGAATTTTGAGCCGGTTATGACTAAAGAGCATCGGGATAAGCTCTACGACGGCTGGAGCCAAGCGGTGCAAAAGCTTTGACACAACAAAGCGGCCGCGGCAACGAACGTCAGCGAACACCCATTTCCCGCAGGCGCTTATAGAGGGTGTTGCGGCTGATGGACAGCTCTCTGGCCGCCTGCGAGATATTGCCGGTGCATTTCCGGTAAATTTGCAGGGTTCTAGCAAGGGTGTCCTCGGTTTCTGCTTCGGAACCAGCAACTGGCTGTTCCTGCATCGGTGGATCGCTCTGTTCAAGGGGGTTGGCCTCGAACTCTGCAAGAAAATCTTCTGGCAGGTGCCAAACCTGCACCTGCTCGCCGTCGGCAATTGCGATGGCGACCCTCAGCACATTTACCAGTTGGCGGATGTTACCGGGCCAGGGGTGGGCTTCCAGGGCCGAAAGGACTTTCGGTGAAAGTTGCTCAGACTGACCCGGATCCCGGTGCCGGGCATACAGGCTCTGTATCAGGATCCGCCTGTCGGCACGGTTTCGAAGGGCTGGGAGTTCGACGCACAACCCGTTGATGCGGTAGTAGAGGTCGGCCCGGAAGTGGCCGTTTTCAATCCGGGTGGTCAGCGGTCGATTGGTTGCCGTAACCAACAGAATATCGACCGGGACGCTGTCGGTGGATCCCACCGGTGTAACGACCCTTTCCTGGAGAACACGCAATAGACGCGACTGCGCAGAAAGAGGCATTTCGCCGATCTCGTCGAGGAACAGAACGCCCTTGTGCGCTTTTCGTATGAACCCCAGTGATCCCTGCGCCCTTGCGCCGGTGAAAGCACCGGCTTCATAACCGAACAATTCCGATTCGACCAGCTCCGGCGGAATGGCTGCGCAGTTGACCGCGACCAGCGGCTGGTCCTTGCGGTGGGATGCGCGGTGAAGAGCTTTCACCAGCACTTCCTTGCCTACCCCCGTTTCGCCGGTGATGAGTACCGGTAAACCCCGCTCCAGAACTTTGAGACTTTGCGTAGCACAGCGTTTGACCGCGGAATCGCCGTAATCAAGATTGTCGATGTCGAGCGGTCGGGCGGATTGTCGGAGGTCCTCCGGTACTGGAGACGGCTTTGTTTTTCCGTTGGCGTCGGGGATTCGGGTGGGGCGTTTGATCCGGGCACTAAGACGGACCTTGCTCCGGGTGGTCAGTTGCAGGGTTTCTGTTTTAGGGTGGCCGAGGATGTGATTCCGGTGGCGGGTGAATAGCTCATCCAGCCTGGCTTCGACGGTGTTCATTCCCAGAAGCTGATCTGCCCTCTGGTTGCTGGCGATCACCTGACCGGAATCATCACACACGAGAATGCCGGACCAGGGGCTATCGAAGTTGTCCGCCGTTGTATTCAGGGTGATCTGGAAGTGATCCGGCCCGAACTGACGATTGATCAGGCGGTTTTCCACAGATTGGGACAGCAGTCGCACCATGCCTAACGTGTGAGCCTGAGGCAGATAGGCGTCGCTAAACACGCTCAGAACACCCGCGATCTGGCGGTGGGCATCGAAAATCGGTGCGGCAGAGCCGATGATGCTCCGGTTTGTTTTCAGAAAATGTTCATTACGCTGAATCTGAACGGGCCCCCCCACCGCAATTGATGTGCCAATAGCGTTGGTACCGCAGTTCTGCTCTTGCCAGTTTGCACCGGTCTGGAACCAGGGTTTGAGACGGGTCTCGGTGATGCGTTCATCACCCCAGCTGCTGAGTACGGTTGCGTGCTGATCGGCAAGCAGGATGAGACATCGGCTGTTTGATAGGACGTTTCGGTAATAGGGCAGAACTTCTGCTTCGGTCACCGAAAGCAGTTCGCTGTGCTGTCGATTTATCTCCTCTAACCTCGCGGGCTCTGGTCTCAACGGTGCTGGCTCATGATCGTGATCAAGGCCCCAGGCAATACAGCGGTTCCAGGAATCGGCAATCACACTTCGATAATCCGAATATTCGTTTTTTCTCATCAGGCGTCACTCAGTTTTTCGTTTGTTGTTCTGGTTGACGATTCGAGCAGCAAAGTGGAGCAGGCCTGTCCTTGCTGTTGCTCAATAATCTGTGCAAATGCTGTTCACGTCAATGTTCATTTTGAACAAAGTATTGCTAAACGAGCATTGCTATTTTCGGATAGGAAATCGTCATGAAAATTTAAAGTCTTGAAAAACAGTGCTGTAGGTAGAGATACCTACAAACCTTAAAGAAGTGGTACACCGTTTGCGTTAGTGGATTCGAAATCGAATTTTCGCGGTCGGTGTATGCCGGTCCCGAAGCGCGTTTCCATAAGAACAAAAAGGAAAGCCTATGTCCTTAACACTGGAGAATCTCTCCCGTGAGGTCGACGGTGTCGACTACATACGGGATGCCAACCTCACCTTTGAGGCAGGTTCCTTTAACGTTCTGCTCGGCCGGACACTGGCCGGAAAGACCTCGCTGATGCGATTGATGGCCGGGTTAGACAAGCCCGATAATGGCCGTCTGATATACAACGGCGAGGACGTAACAGGGCAGAGCGTACAGAACCGTAATATTTCGATGATCTACCAGCAGTTCATCAATTATCCCAACCTGACGGTCTACGAAAACATTGCTTCGCCCCTGCGGCTTGCAAAGATGACCGAGTCCGAGATTGATCGTCGGGTGAAAGAAACCGCGTCGATGCTCCGGATTGACCCTCTGCTGAAGCGCTATCCCCTGGAACTGTCGGGTGGTCAACAGCAGCGAACGGCCATGGCCCGGGCGCTGGTTAAAGATGCCACCCTGGTGCTTTTCGATGAGCCACTGGTCAACCTTGATTACAAGCTGCGCGAAGAGCTCCGGGCGGAACTGCGGGATCTGTTCCGCGAGCGCCAGTGTATTGCGGTGTACGCAACCACAGAGGCCAATGAAGCCCTTGCACTCGGCGGTACAACAACATTACTGCACGAGGGGCAGGTCGTTCAGACCGGCCCGGTGATGGATGTCTATCGGGCACCGGTGAACACTCTCGCTGCACAATTGTTCAGCGAGCCTCCAATGAACATGATTCGTGGCCGGGTTTCCGAAACCGAGGTGACCTTCGACGAATACTCCCACCACGCGCTCACGCAGGAATTGGCGAAGCTGAAACCGGGTGATTACTGGTTCGGGATCCGTCCCAGCCATATCGGTCTGGTGCCCACCAGTGATGATGACCTGGAGATGTCCATGGAGGTGGAGCTCAGTGAGATCAGTGGTTCTGAAACCTTCATGCACGTTGAGAACAGCCACTTTGAAATGGTGTTGCAACTGATGGGCGTGCATCAGTACCACACGGGTTCACCCATCAAGGTGTACCTGCCAATCAACAAGCTTTTCGTTTTCGACAACGACGAGCAACTGGTGCACACACCGTCCCAGGTTTCAGGAGGGTCTGTCTGATGGCTGAAATTCAATTGAAATCACTCGCCCACAGCTACAGCGATATGCCTACCGGGCCGGATGATTACGCGATTCGCCAGCTTGACCATGTCTGGCACAAAGGTGGGGCATACGCTCTGCTCGGTCCGTCGGGCTGCGGAAAAAGCACCATGCTGAACATTATTTCCGGTCTTGTTCAGCCTTCGGAAGGTGATGTTCTGTTTGACGGCAAGCGGGTCAATGAACTGTCTCCCCGGGACAGGAATATCGCCCAGGTTTTTCAGTTCCCCGTCATTTACGACTCAATGACGGTATACGACAACCTGGCGTTCCCACTGAAGAACAACAAGGTGCCAGCCTCCAAGATCAAGGCCCGCGTCCATGAGATTGCAGAGGTCCTCGAAATAGAGGACAAGCTCTACAAGAAGGCGAAGAACCTGACCGCGGATGAAAAGCAGAAGGTATCCATGGGCCGCGGCCTGGTTCGGGAGGACGTGTCCGCGATTCTGTTCGACGAGCCACTGACGGTGATCGATCCGCAACTCAAGTGGAAACTGCGCCGCAAGCTAAAGCAGATTCACGAGCAGTTTGACATCACCATGGTGTATGTCACCCACGACCAGCTCGAGGCCTCCACCTTTGCCGACAAGATAGCGGTGATGTACGGCGGGCAGATTGTCCAGTTTGGTACGCCGACCGAGCTGTTCGAACAGCCCAACCATACCTTCGTGGGCTTTTTCATTGGCAGCCCCGGCATGAACCTTATTGAAGTGCAGCGGTGTCCCCGGGGCGTGTGTTTCGGAAGCACAGTTGTGTCACTCGAGCCCTGGCAGGTAGATGTCTTGCAGCGGACCAGGTCCACCAACATCAAGATCGGAATCCGTCCCGAGTTTGTGGAAGTGTCCTCTGTGGCTTCAGACGACACCTTCGAGGCCGAGGTCCTGGATGTAGAGGACCTGGGTACCTACAAGATTGTTACCGTTCAGCTTGACCATGAAAAAATGAAAGTCCGGCAGAGCGAGGAGTTCGCCGCATCGATTGGCAGTAAGGTTCACCTCTCGTTCCCGAGGCAATGGCTGAAGCTGTATGTGGATGAATTCCTGGTACAGGAGCAACAGTGATGCAAAAGGTACAAAACAATAGAGCCTGGTGGCTGGTGCTGCCGGTATTCCTGCTCGTTGCCTTCTCGGCGCTGATTCCCCTGATGACCGTGGTGAATTACTCGGTCCAGGATATTTTTGGCCCGGGCCAGGCGTTCTTTGTAGGCACAGAGTGGTTTAAAGAGGTACTGACTGATGAGCGCCTGCAGGATTCCCTGATTCGTCAATTTATATTCTCGGGTGCGGTACTGCTGATCCAGATTCCTCTGGGTATCGGTGTTGCCCTCATGATGCCGAAATCCGGTATCAAGGGTTCCCTGTGCCTGATTCTTCTGGCCATTCCACTGCTGATTCCCTGGAATGTGGTTGGCACCATCTGGCAGATTTTTGCCCGCGGCGATATCGGTCTGTTCGGATGGGGCATTAACCAGTTGGGTATAGATTACAACTACACCGGAGACACCCTCGATGCCTGGCTGACGGTTCTGTTGATGGACGTCTGGCACTGGACGCCCCTGGTGGCCCTGCTCTGCTACTCCGGGCTGAGGGCGATTCCGGAAGCTTTCTACCAGGCGGCTGAGATCGACCGCGCCTCGAAATGGGCCGTGTTCCGGTATATCCAGCTCCCCAGGCTTAAAAGCGTTCTGATCATCGCGGTTCTCCTGCGGTTCATGGACAGTTTCATGATTTACATAGAGCCTTTTGTGCTGACTGGTGGTGGTCCCGGCAGTTCCACGACCTTCCTGAGCCAGACTCTTACAACTATGGCCATCGGGCAGTTCGATCTCGGGCGCGCGGCCGCGTTCTCGCTGATCTATTTCCTGATCGTCTTGCTGATTTCGTGGCTCTTCTTTACCGCCATTACGCACGCCGACAAAGAAAAATAAGGAGAGTGTGATGAGACAGACACGTTCGAAAAACGTCGGGATTACGCTGTTTATTCTTTTGCTTCTGACTCCGATCTACTGGTTGTTGAACATGTCGTTCAAGACCAACCAGGAAATTCTGGGCGGGCTTACCCTTTGGCCCCAGAACTTCACCCTGGATAACTATGCCGTGATCTTTACGGATCCCAGCTGGTACAACGGCTACATCAATTCGATGATCTACGTGTCGATCAACGTGGTCATCACGTTACTTGTGGCCCTGCCTGCCGCCTATGCGTTTAGTCGCTACAAGTTCCTGGGTGACAAGCATCTGTTTTTCTGGCTGCTGAGCAACCGGATGGCGCCGCCGGCGGTCTTCCTGCTGCCTTTCTTCCAGCTTTATTCATCCATTGGCCTTTTCGATACCCACATTGCGGTGGCACTGGCTCACTGCCTGTTCAACGTGCCCCTGGCTGTCTGGATTCTGGAAGGGTTCATGTCCGGTGTTCCCCGTGAGTATGACGAGATGGCCTATATTGATGGCTACAGCTTTCCGAAATTTTTCGTGAAGGTGTTCCTGCCGATGATTCGTTCCGGGATCGGGGTGACGGCCTTCTTTGCCTTCATGTTCTCCTGGGTAGAGCTGCTGCTGGCCCGGACGCTAACGTCCGTGGACGCCCAGCCGATCGGGGCGATTATGACCCGAACCATAGGGGCGAGCGGTATCGACTGGGGTGTTCTGGCTGCCGCCGGTTCGCTCACCATTATTCCCGGCCTGCTGGTGATCTGGTTCGTTCGTAACCATGTTGCCAAAGGCTTCGCCCTCGGACGCGTGTAAGGAGACGTTTTATGATTGCCTGGATGAACTGGACGCCGACCGTCGCCATCTTCTTTGCAGTGATTGCGGGAATTCTAGCGGTAATGACGGTTTACGAAATTGTCTCCCCGTGCACCGAGAGAAAGGGGTTTCTGCCGATAGCCACCACCCGTGGTGACCGGTTGTTTATCGGATTGTTATCGGCTGCGTATATACATCTAACCTTCCTGGCGGTCAGCGATATCACCCTCTGGGTGGCGCTGGCGGTTTCGGTGGCCTGGTTACTGGTGTTGTTGCGTTGGGGATGAATTTGAAGCCGGATGTTCGCTATGTTGTTTTTGCGAACATTCCGCCCGAGAAAATCTGCAAAAACACTTGTAATGATTTCGTAAACGAACTATTTTTATTTTAATGATCGGAATCGATCACGGGAGATTCCGGTGAAAAGAATAGCGACCAGAGCGCTATAAATGCGGAAACGAAACCCGGCTGTTTCGTTCCATTCATAACAAGACGAACGAGGTTGGATATGTTCAACAACAATAAATATCCGAGGACCCTGTTGCTCAGCGCCGCCGTTGGTGTTGCCAGCTTGGGTTTGAGCCTGCATGTCAGTGCCGATCAATATAGTGAAGCAGCTGAGAAGTGGGTTAATGAAGCGTTCAAGAACTCCACTCTGAGCAAGGAAGAGCAACTCAAGGAAATGGAGTGGTTTACCAAAGCCGCTGAGCAGTTTCGTGGCATGGACATCAACGTGGTTTCCGAAACCATAGCGACTCATGAGTATGAGTCCAATGTTCTGGCCAAGGCGTTTTCCGAAATCACCGGGATCAACCTTACCCACACGCTGATTCAGGAAGGCGATGTTATCGAGAAACTCCAGACTCAGATGCAGTCTGGACGGAACATCTACGATGGCTACGTGAACGATTCCGACCTGATCGGCACCCACTTCCGCTATGGAAAAGTGGTGGCTGTTGAAGACATCATGAATGGTGCTGGTAAGGACCTCACTTTGCCCACCCTGGATCTCGATGATTTCATCGGGCTCGACTTTACCACCGGGCCTGACGGCAAGCTTTACCAACTCCCCTCCCAGCAGTTTGCAAACCTTTACTGGTTCCGTGCCGACTGGTTTGAACGTGAAGATCTGCAAAAGCAGTTCAAGGACATCTACGGTTACGACCTGGGTGTACCTGTCAACTGGTCAGCCTACGAGGATATTGCCGAATTCTTCTCGGTGCACGTGAAGGAAATTGATGGCGAGCGCGTTTACGGCCACATGGACTATGGCAAGAAGGATCCATCTCTGGGCTGGCGTTTCACCGATGCCTGGTTCTCCATGGCGGGTGCTGGCGACAAGGGCCTGCCCAACGGTCTGCCGGTCGACGAGTGGGGTATTCGGGTTGAAGAGTGTCACCCGGTAGGGTCCAGCGTCAGCCGTGGCGGTGCAACCAATGGTCCCGCTGCCGTTTATGCCACCGAGAAATACGTGGACTGGCTGCGTGAGTATGCGCCACCCGAAGCCCAAGGCATGACCTTTTCCGAGGCCGGCCCGGTACCTGCTCAGGGTAATGTTGCCCAGCAAATCTTCTGGTACACAGCCTTTACCGCGAGCATGATCAAGGATGGCCTGCCGGTGGTGAACGAAGATGGCACACCCAAATGGCGCATGGCGCCGTCGCCACGCGGGCCATACTGGGAAGAAGGCATGAAGCTGGGCTACCAGGACGTCGGCTCCTGGACCTTCCTGGACTCAACGCCCGAGAAGCGTCGTCTTGCAGCGTGGCTGTATGCTCAGTTCACAGTATCCAAGACCGTTTCTCTAGAAAAAACCATTGCCGGTCTGACTCCGATCCGGGAATCCGATATCGAGTCTGAGGCGATGACTGAAATGGCTCCCAAGCTCGGTGGTCTTGTTGAGTTCTATCGCAGCCCTGCGCGCGTTCAGTGGTCTCCCACTGGTACCAACGTACCGGACTATCCGAAGCTGGCCCAGCTGTGGTGGCAGTACATCGCTCAGGCAGCCAGTGGCGAAGCTACTCCGCAAGAAGCCCTTGATGGTCTTGCGCAGGCTCAAGATCGTGTCATGGAGCGCCTCGAGCGCGCCAATGTCCAGCCGACCTGTGGTCCGAAGCTGAATGAGCCGCGCGATCCGCAATACTGGCTGGACCAGCCAGGCGCACCCAAGCCCAAGCTTGCAAACGAGAAGCCGCAAGGCAAAACCGTTGCTTATGATGAGCTGCTGAAAACCTGGGAAGAGGCGCGCTAAGGCGAGCTGATTCCTGAAGAGCAATGCCTGTCGCAACAGGACCCTTTGGTTGCGGCAGGCAGAGCACCGTTGTCACGGTGGGTTTTGGCCGGTTGCTTATAGTCCCCCCCTTATCAAGCATTTCAAGGTAGCCCCTCCCGGGGTTAACCCTGCCGGCCCTTTTTCTACCGTTTGGCCCGCCTCTGCATGTCGATAGCGGGAAGGGTGTTTCCAATGAACAAAATCTCCGTAATTCATCGTTTGTACGCGGGCTTTGGCCTGCTTTGCGTGATTATTGTGTGCTGGGGAGCGTTCAATATCAGCGTCATGTCGTCCTTTTCAGGAACTACGGACAAACTAACATCGGATGTTTTTCCGCTCAGCGGTTTGATTCAGGAAATGGAAGCCCATCGTTCTGAAACCGCCAAGTATGTGGTGGAGGTAGTCTCGGCCGACGATCCGGAGGCACTGGATGCCAGGCTGGAAAAGCTTTCCAACAGCATTGAGCGACTGCGCGGCAGTGGTGACACGCTGTTAACCACGAACAGTTCTGCCATGTTTCCTCCACTGCAGGCTGTCAACAGGACAGCTCAGTCACAGCTGTCGAAACTTGATCGCAGCACTGACGCGCTGGCCTCTCTCAAGGCACGGGTGTTGTCGGTTTCGGATGCGGTGAATACTGGCCTGACTGAATTTCTCGCCAATAACGGGGAAATCAAACGAACCCTGGTTCGGGAGGGTACCGAACCGGCAGGCCGGGATATTTACATCCGTGATCTGTTTACTACCGTCATGGAGAATCTGGCGAACATCGAGTTGTTGGTCATGCAGATGGTCAGCACCGAGGATGCGCGTCAGCTCGATGCCATAGTCGAGAATCTCCGATTCAATACCCAGACCATCGAGCAGGACATATCGGCCCTGGTTGAGGAGGTACCACGTCTGGATGGTTTGCCGGCACTTGTGACGACGTTTCTGTCTGCGGTAAATGACCAGGCCGGGATAATCAGCCAGTACTCGGGTTATCGCCAGAGGCGGCTAGAGCTGGATAATGTTGCCAGAGAGGTCGAGGAGAAGCTGGCAGCATTGGCGTCAGCCCTGGATGAGGCTGCGAAGACGGTCTCTGATCGTGCCAGCGCCTCGGTGTTCACACTGGATGCAACCGCTCTGACTTCGGAAAAATTGGTCTACTGGTTGTTGCCCGTGGTGGTTCTTCTGACGCTCGCAACCTCGTTCAGGCTGGGGCGAATGATCAGCAGGCCACTGCAGGTGACCCAGGCTCATCTTGCTGCAATGGCCGAGGGTGACTACTCACAGGTTCTCGAGTTTCCTGCCTGCGGCGAATTTATTGATCTCAAGAGTTCTGTTAACCGGCTGTCGGAGGCCATGGCCACGGTTTTGGGTAGTTTGCAACAGGCGGGTTCAGACATCTCGGTGATTGCGTCGGGCAACGCGAGGTTCGCCCGCGAATTCAACGAACGGACAAGGACTCAGTCTGACGAACTTGGTTCCATTGCGGCTGCCATGACTGAAATGGAGGCTTCTGCAAGGGAGGTGGCAAGATCGGTTCGGGATACCCATGATCTGGTTGGCAAGGTCAATCTCCAGGTGGACGACAATCTCTCTGCCGCTAAACGCGGCATGGACTGTGTTGCAGATCTGGAGGTCCAGGCGGAGCAGACCGCAGGGAAGCTGCGTCAGCTTGAGCAGGCGTCCTTCGATATTGGCAGGATTACCGAGGCAATTGATGACATCGCCAATCAGACCAACCTGTTGGCCCTCAACGCCGCCATCGAGTCGGCACGCGCCGGTGATGCCGGTCGCGGTTTTGCAGTGGTCGCCGATGAAGTGCGGGGTCTGGCCCAAAAGACTACTGAGAGCACCGATAGTATCCGGAGCCTCGTAGAAGGGCTTCAGGCAGAAGCGTCGGAATCGGTCAGCTCTATGAACTCCAGCTTCGAACAGCTGCGATCTGTGCGTGAGCTGATGGCCAGCGTTTCCGAGGGCGCAGGCAGAATTGGCTCGGCGATGGAGCGGATTCATCAGGGTGCTGAGCACATCCGCCACGGCATGGACGAGCAGGAAAACGTCAGTCAGTCGGTGGCCCGACAGGTCAGTGATATCAGCGGTTCTGCGGCTGAAGGGCTTGAAAGCATTGATGATTTGGTCACAACCTGTGACCGGTTGGAGGATTCGGTGACAAACATTGAGTCACTGATGGCTCGCTTTCGGATCCAATAAACAAATCGGCAACTGACCAACTTTTGTTTTCATATAACAAATTTGTCTGATCCAACGTTCATTTTCGCTTGAAGATGTTCGTTTACGAATATTAAGATGTTTAGAATGTTCGTTATCCGAAAATAAAATTCACAAACAACAATGATGTGACAGGAACGACACCATGGAACATATAAAAACAGTGACGGCTCGAGAGATTCTGGATTCCCGAGGATTGCCTACAGTGGAAGTGGACGTGGAACTCCGAAACGGCGTGGTCGGGCAGGGCCGGGTGCCATCCGGTGCCTCGACAGGAACCCGGGAAGCGCTTGAAAAGCGAGACTGTGATGACAGGCGCTATAACGGCAAGGGCGTTCTGCAAGCCGTCCGGTGCGTTAACGAATGCATAGCACCAGCACTGGAGGGCCGTGTGGTGTTTGACCAACTGGTGATGGACCGGCTCATGTGCGAAATGGATGGCACGCCCAACAAGGCAGAGTTTGGCGCCAATGCGATTCTTGCCGTGTCCCTGGCCACGGCCAACGCCGGGGCCAATTATCGGCAACAGCCTCTGTACCGGTATCTTGCCGAGCTATACGGCTGCAACGGCCCCAGCATCCTGCCGGTGCCCATGATGAACATCATCAACGGCGGCGCCCATGCAGACAACAACGTTGATATCCAAGAGTTCATGATCCAGCCCGTCGGGGCGCCCAGTTACAGTGAGGCGCTACGCATGGGAGTGGAAACCTTCCATGCCCTGAAGGCGTTGCTCCGCAAAAACGGCCTTTCCACCGCGGTTGGCGATGAGGGTGGCTTCGCGCCGAATTTGCGTTCCAGCGAGGAAGCCCTCGATCTGATTCTGGCGGCCATCGAAAAGGCGGGCTATCGGCCCGGATCCGATGTGGTCCTTGCCCTCGATTGCGCCGCGTCGGAATTCTATGAAGATGGCCATTACAACCTTAAGAGCGCTGGAAAGCAGTTCACTTCCGAAGAGTTCTCGGATTACCTGCTCGATCTGGCCATGAAGTACCCGATCGCCTCGATTGAGGATGGTATGGATGAAAGCGATTGGGACGGCTGGAAGCTTCTGACCGAAAAACTTGGCGAACGCGTCCAACTGGTAGGGGACGACCTTTTCGTCACGAATACCTCAATCATTACCGAAGGCATCAGGAAGGGCATTGCCAATTCAGTGCTGATTAAATTTAACCAGATCGGAACCCTGACCGAGACCCTTGATGCTATCGGAATGGCTCAGGATTCCGGCTACACCACGGTGATTTCCCACCGTAGCGGCGAGACCGAAGATACCTTTATATCGGATCTGGCCGTTGCAACGCGATCAGGCCAGATAAAAACTGGCTCTCTCTGCCGATCAGACCGGGTTGCCAAGTACAACCGCCTGCTGCGCATTGAACAGGATCTTGGCGCTCACGCGTTTTATCCGGGTGTCGGCGCGATACGTTGTGCCCTCGATACATGACTTTCTTTGCGGGAGAAACACCATGAGAAAACCGATTCTGATTGGAAACTGGAAAATGAATGGCAGCCTCCAGGCAAACCAGGCCCTGATGGTGCGCGTCTTACCCCGACTTCGGATGTTCCGTAAGTCTGTTGATCTGGTGGTATGCCCGCCGCATCCGTACCTGTTCCAGGTGCGTGATCTGCTTGGCTATACCGGCATCATGCTGGGCGCCCAGAATGCATCCGGGTTTGTCTCTGGTGCCTACACCGGCGAGGTCAGCGCCACCATGCTTCAGGAAATGGGCTGCCGGTATGCGCTCGTGGGTCACTCCGAGCGCCGACTACTGTTCGGCGAGGGCAACCAGGAAGTGGCAGCCCGATACCGCTCGGTTTTGCAGTCCGGCCTTACACCGGTGCTATGCGTCGGTGAGACTCTGGAAGACAGGGAGTCGGGCCGTACCGGTCTGATTATCGAACAGCAGCTACAGGCAGTGATTGACGAGGTCGGCCTGGCGGCCATGGCTAATGGAATCGTTGCCTATGAACCGGTTTGGGCTATCGGAACGGGCAAAACAGCAACGCCGGAGCAGGTTTCGGAGGTGCATCAACAGATCCGTCAGTTCCTCGCCAAAAGCGCGCCCGAGTCAGCCGACGACGTCAGCGAGGAGCTGCGGGTGATATACGGGGGCAGCGTTAAAGTTGCCAATGCCTATGAACTGTTCAGCCTTGCCGACGTTGATGGCGGCTTGATTGGCGGTGCCTCACTGCACGCGGATGAATTCGGAACGATCGCCGGAGCCCTGGCTGAGGCTTCCGGAATTCTGGCCGGCGAATGCGAAACCCACTGATGGAGATGTAAATGGATCCAACACGCTGGATGCAAACCACGTTTTTCCCGAAAGAAACCGATGTGCCGGAGGAGTTCCGTGAGGGAGGCGTGAACTTAAATCATACCCTGGTTGGCGGCGAACTGCGTCCCTGGGACGGTTCTTATGCAGAGGTTCGCAGCCCGATTTGCTCAGCAGCGCAAGGCGACGGAGTTCCTCAACCTCTGCTGATCGGGCGGACGCCTCTGATGGATGAGGCGGCTGCTCTGGAAGCACTGGACGCGGCGGTTCAGGCCTACGGTCAGGGAAGTGGCGACTGGCCCAGCATGTCTGTCGCCAACAGAATCGAACATGTCGAGCAGTTCCTCGCGGAGATGCGTAACCATCGGGAGGCCGTGGTAAAGCTTCTGATGTGGGAAATCGGCAAGACCCGGAAAGATGCCTGCAAGGAATTTGACCGGACCTGCGACTATATAAACGATACGATTCATGAGCTTAAGGTGCTTGACCGCCGGTCCTCGAGATTTGAAATCGTCGGTGGCGTGGTGGCTCAGACTCGTCGCCTACCGGTAGGGGTAGCCCTCTGCATGGGGCCGTTCAATTACCCGCTCAATGAGACTTTCACGACGCTGATTCCGGCGTTGATCATGGGCAACACGGTGGTTTTCAAACCCGCCAAATACGGTGTGCTGTTGATTGGCCCGCTGATGGATGCATTCCGGAAGTCGTTTCCGCCAGGAGTCATCAACATTATTTTCGGACGGGGCAGGGATACGGTTGGGCCATTGATGGAAAGCGGCAAGGTCGACATGTTCGCCTTTATAGGAACCCACCGGGGTGCGTCAGCGCTCAAACAGATGCATCCGAAACCGCATCGCTTAAAGGCAGTGCTGGGCCTGGACGCTAACAATCCGGCCATCGTGCTGCCGGATGCGGACTTTGAGCTTGCCGTGAGTGAATGTATCAGCGGAGCGCTGTCTTTCAATGGTCAGCGCTGCACCGCCCTGAAACTGCTGTTTGTCCATGATTCCCTTGCGGACCAGTTTGTCAGCAAGCTATCGGATGCGGTCAATGAACTGGTTGCGGGCATGCCATGGGAGCAGGACGTATCGCTGACGCCATTGCCCGAGCCGGGCAAGATCGGGTTTCTCAGGGAACTGGTAGACGACGCAATCGCCAAGGGCGCATCCGTGGTCAATGAGTGTGGTGGCGAGGTCAACGGCACGTATTTTCACCCTGCCGTGCTTTACCCGGTCACTGCCGAGATGCGCATCTATCATGAAGAACAGTTCGGGCCGGTCATTCCTGTTGCTGCTTTCTCGGATGAGCAGGAAGTGATTGAGCACGTTCGGGATTCCAGCTTCGGGCAGCAGCTAAGTATCTTCGGTTCGGATTCCGACACGGTGGGCAGGCTGATTGATCTGCTTGCAAATCAGGTGGGTCGGATCAACCTCAATGCCCAGTGCCAGAGGGGGCCCGATACCCTGCCATTTAACGGACGCAAAGACTCCGCGGAAGGCACACTTTCGGTATCGGATGCCCTTCGGGTGTTCTCGATTCGCACAACCGTGGCCACCAAGTCCAGTGAGAGCAATCGGGACCTGGTGACCGGCATTGTGCGGGGACGAAGCTCGAAAATACTGACAACCGACTATCTGTTCTGATCGCCGGACCCTCTGTCTTGGATCTAGAGCTGGAGGGGCTTGCCAGCCTCCCGGCGCCGCTCTTCCCATTCTTCCCGGGTCTGCGCCGCCTGGTCACCCGGCATTGAATCGATGATGCTGAAATAATCGGAACTGTATTCGTCAGCAATGATTGTGTTGCGCGGTTTTACCTTAACCACATACACCGTCTGGACATTCTGGTGATCGAATTCGCGCCAGTACTGTTCGTCTTTTAGGAAAGTGTACCTGTGTCCCTCCAGGGCCCGGATCAGGCTGGCGGTATTGGTGGTACCGGCACGTTCCACCGCATCCTTGTATTGATAAATAATGCTGTAGGCCGAGGCCGCAGCGGTGGATGGTCGCATTTCATATCGGTTTGAGAAGGCTTCTACAAACTCCTTTCCTCTCGGATAGTTCAGCTCGTAGGGTACGTTCCATACCCAGGGCGAGCCGCCGATAACGCCCTCCATAATGGTGGGACCTACCTGCCGAGCCATGCCCAGGGTCAGGTTGGGCACAACAATCTGCATTTTCTTGGTAAGGCCCATTTCGTAGGCAACATTCAGTGCTCTCACCATGTCGTCGCCGAACAGGACCATCATCAGAACCTTGGCGTTACTGGCCTCTGCCTGCTCCAGCGCCTCCCTGAAATCGGTAATCAGTGCCCGGGGGAAAGGGGTTTTCACGCCCTGATGGCGGTCAGTGTCTTCGGTTCCCGAGAACTTGCGAACAGACTCCTCCACAGACCAGCCCCAGGTGTAGTCGGCGGTAATGTAGAAGTAATCGTCTTCCGCATGATTGGTGGTCAGATACTGACTGAGCGCCTTTGCAGTCATCCAGGCGTTGTAGGGCTCACGGAACATGTATGAATGCCCTTCGGCGCCGGTGGTGGCGTTCGAGTAGGTCAGCGTGCCGAAGTAGATCCGGTTGCGATCGCGAGCAGCTTTGCCTGAGGCAATGGCAACGGCGCTGGACACACCGCCGAACACCATCTGGACGCCTTCACGGTCGATGAGTTCTGCGGTGTTCTTTGCGCCCTGGGCAGGGTCACCGCGGGTATTTCTGATCACCAGCTCCAGCTGACGCCCCATCACGCCACCGGCTTTATTGATTTCATCAAGCGCCAGAAAGGCGCCCAGACGTTGTTGCAGACCCTGATCCTTGTAACGACCGGTCTGCGGGTAGTTCAGGCCGATTTTAAGGGTTTCGGCATACACAGTAGTGCTCGCCAGCAACAGCAGACAAGCAGAAAAGAGTACTTTTCTGACGTTCATTCAGGTTGGCCTCCGGAATTGCAGCGCCAATGGGGAAAAGGGCTGCCAATCATTGTTTTGATTATTTGTTAAGCAACGCTAGTGTCTCTGCTGATTATGAGGCCAACAATGGGACAAAAGTGGAATTTTGGGTAACAAATTGTAGGTTAGTGATCTGCATCTTGTCTGGCCTATGTTGTTCCCATGAATCGGTTCGGCTGCAGCCGAAGAAATGGATATACTTTCCGGAATTGCCCGGTGTGGGCTTCGCTGCAGCCAATGGAGTTTTGTGGGTCTTGGTAACTATAAAGCGCAGGAAATTCGGACTTGGATCGACTCTCTCGTTTCTTTTGGCGGCAATGGGGCTTGTCATCGTCCCGATGTCGGCCAGCGCCGAGTGGTATCGGTTTTCGGATACTGCAATGACCACGCCTATCGAACTGGAGTTCTGGGCGGAGGATAAAGAGCTGGCGAACCGGGTTGGCAAAGAGGTGCTGGCGGTTTTTCATCAGGTTGATGAACAGATGAGTCGCTATCGGGAAGAGTCGGAGGTCTCCAGGCTCAACCTCAATGCACCCGACGGGCCAGTAGAAGTCAGTGACGGGTTGTTCGAGGTGATTGAAAAAGCACGGGAGGTTTCTCTACTCAGCCAGGGCGCCTTCGACATCACCTTTGGCTCAGTGGGTTACCTGTATGACTTCAGGGCCGGCAAAAAGCCCACGGACGAGGAGCTTCGATCCGGCTTGCCGCGGGTGAATTTTCGGGATGTGATTCTTGATGAGGATGATCAGACGGTCGAATACCGGCAGGCAGGGATTCTGGTAGACCTCGGTGGCATCGCCAAAGGGTATGCAGTGGATCTGGGAATCGAGCGTCTGGTCAGTTTTGGCATTCGCCATGCCCGGCTGAGTGCTGGCGGCGACATGCGACTGTTAGGGGACAAGCGGGGCCGGCCCTGGTACGTGGGCATTCGGGACCCCCGTTCAGAAGGGCGCAACGCGGTGGTTTTGCCGCTCGAGGATGTGGCAGTGTCCACCTCCGGCGACTACGAGCGGTTCTTCGTGGATGAGGCGGGAGAAAGGGTTCATCACATCCTGTCGCCTGAGACCGGCAAATCGGTCCAGGGTGTCCAAAGCGTGACCATTATCGGCGAGGATGCGTTAACAACCGACGGCCTCTCCACGGCGGTTTTCGTGCTCGGGCCCAAAAAGGGACTGGAGATGATTGAGCGTTTGAAGGGTATCGATGTTGTGGTTATCGATGATCAGCGCATGATGCATGTTTCAGAAGGCCTCGTTCCGCCCCAATCAGACTAGGGGCGGAACGAGCAGTTTCTGTCAATTTCCGATAGTGCCGTTCACGACATTCGAGAACGCAATCAGGCTGTCCTGAGATGTCCCATTGCCCAGCCCGTGGCCGTTGAAACGGGTGCCGAAGTCACCCTGCTCCCCGTGCAATGCCATGTAGTTGAGCAGCACGGTCTGAACCAACTGGTTGACGTTGTTGGCCGCAGGACTGGAGGCAGTTTCCACCGACGCATCAGAGCGCATGAAGCCGATCTGCCTGCGAATCGGAGTGGGGCGGCCCGCCGGGTTGTAAACCAGGAAGAATGAGGCGGCCGTCTGCTGGTTGTCGCCGGTCCATTCGCCCTTGCCACGACCGTCCATGGAATCGTCGATTCGGCCGTTGCTCGACACCGAGCCGTCACTGAACACATAGAGCATCAATGGCATTCCTACCCGGGCTGCGTATTCCAGGCAGGCGCCCATACACCGACCGGCCTGTTCATCACGACGTTCGCCGGTTCCGCGCTCACCCGTATGGTAGTCGTAGCCGCCCATGGTGATCGTGCCGGCGCCAGCGTAGCCGTTCAGCACCAGCTTCATGACAGACGCAGTTTTGCGGAACTCACGGTTATTATTGAACTCATCGCGGGTGAAGATGCCGGTAGGGCCCACGATTTCGAGGTCCAGCTCTGGATCCAGTTCTGCCGGATCGCCGAAGCGGTCTGCCAGGTCTGCACTCTTGATGTAGCCGCAGCGAACCAGATCTTTGACGACGTCGTCTGTAGAGATGCCGGTGTTGACCTGGTTCATCTTGGCGTCGCTGATGCGCTGAATGGATTCCATCACGGCGACCGCGTCTGATTGATCCAGAATGCCGATCAGGTCGCCCACATCTACCAGGCCGGTAACGTCTGAGGGCCGGTCAATCTTGGTGGGGCGAACCTCCGGATTGATCAGGTTCATCGGTGCCAGCGAGTTACCGCCGGATTCCGAACTCTGGGACCCTATGAGAGAGAGCAGGGAGCCGTCGGCACCCGCGTGATGGATGCCGTACATCGGGTTGTGTGGGTTATTGCCGGTGTCGTTTTCCGAGCGAGCTGCAATAATGGCTCCGTCTGTTGCCGCCCGGGTGCCGGGACTAGTACTTTGAAGAATCCCGCGTAGGAAGCCGCTGTCTGAATGGAATGCGAGGCCCAGCTCCGTGTTCACGAACGCCGGATCGTTGGGCAACATGTCACCGGGAAGACCAAGTTTGTTGTAGCCTGCGGTGCTCAGGAAGTCCATTTGCCCACCGGATTTACCCATCAGTACATTGGAGCCGGCAATATTGGCTCCGCCCGCTAGATCAAAGCAGATAAATGGAATCTTGCCTGCGCCCTGCAGCGCTATACCACAGCTTTCTTTCAAGGTTTGTAGGTCTGGAGAAAGCGCGGCGGACGCCATCCGCGGGTTACCGAACAGGCTGAAAAGAGATGCACCGAAAACAGTAGCCGAGCCTGCCATAAGACCCTGCGCGATAAACTCGCGACGTGTCCTGGGCTTGCCGTGGTCGTCATGGAGTAGTGGACTGCCATTGGCCAGAGGCTTCTTTCGTGATTTGCGTATAAACATGATCGACTTCCTTTACTGAACCAAGGTGGTGGCACTGCCAAGCACAGCTGCGCAGCTTGCCTTGACGACCGTTTCGGTTCGGTCAGGGCCGCAGCTTGCACCACAGCTGGTCAAGCCATTGATTAGATTGCTGAGCTCATTAGCGACTGTCTCATTTGTAGGCTGAGATGCCAGATCGTTTCCGACAAACCTACTGAGGAGCGCTCCCACTATGAGATCCTCTCCGCCACCTTCAAATGCGGTGTTTGCCGGTGCCGCAAAATTGAAATTGCCGAAAATCTCCTGCCGAAGGTTGTCGCTGGAAACCAGAGCGTCGCAATACTGAATTGCCAGCTGGGTAATCGCCATCTGATGAGACGAAAGGAAGCCCTCGATTGTTTCCACTGTCGGGAGTTGCTGCCGAACAGTGTTGAATTTCTCGGAAACCTTCGAATGCGTGGTCGGTACACCGGTCATCCGAGACATGGACTCGTTGATCTCGTCAAAAGTTTTCAAGCCGATCTCCGATGACGGCTCCTGGTCTGATGGCGCCGGTTGAGGCGGCAGCGACGGCTCGGAGCGGGCAAAGTTGTTACCGCCCAGCTGGTCGAAGGTCAGGAAAAACTCGTCGTTCCCTGGCCCGTTTTCCAGCGCAATGATGGTGCCCAGAGAGGAGAGCGGTTGCCCGGCGCCGGGCTCATAACTGCCGCTGTCCAGGACAACGTCCAGGTTGGCCCAGGCCTGTCCAACAGTTGCCTCCTTGCCGTTGATGCCCAGTCGCATGCCGCGCAGCGGGATGTTCGATGGTTCGGCCGAGTCATCAAGGCTGATGAAGAAGGGACTGGTGAATCGGTAGGCATAGCTATCGAACTGGCTGACTTCGAACACGATGAAGCTCTCGGGCACGTCGATCAGGTGAGAGACACCGAACAGGAGATAGAACTTCTGGCCAACGCCCACTTCGAAGTTGGCCTGGACCTGCTCCGGTGTCAGCGCACGATTGTGGATGGCGACCATGCGGATCGCGCCCTGCCAGGGCGAGTTACCATCGGTCTCGTTGCCCAGCACCAGGGCAAAGCTGTCGTCCCATTCAGTCAGCAGTCCGCCGTCGTCCGGGTCGACATCCCCGGTTGGGACACCATTTACAAAGATCTGGCGCCCGGTTGCCGGGGTGTAGTTCACCACCACGTGCTGCAGGGTTGCCTGCAGGAGCATGTCGGCGTCCCGGGTCGCGAAAGGCGTATTCTCATCGCTGGTGGTGCTGCGATGCAGCACTTCGTAACGCTGGAGCGACTGGCTGAGCGTAACGTTGCGAGTGGTGGATGAGCCCGAGTAGGTCACGATGCGGGCATCTTCCTGGGTGATGTTGCCGGGGGCGACCCAGGCCTCGATGCTGTACTCGCCGGAGGCGGTCAGCAGGGTGTGCAGCTTCCGGCTTGCGGTGGTACTGCCCTGGGCCTTGCCCGCCGGGATCATGAAACCCTGCTCGTTTTCGCCTGCCGGACCAAGGTCAATACCCCAGCCGCCAACCCAGTCAACGTTTCCGCTCAGGGTCAGATCCAGTGCAGGCGAGACGCCGCTGGTATCAAAGGCAGTCTGGCCTTCACCAAACTTGAATTCGTACAGGGCAATCACGTTGTCTTCAAACCGGCCGCCGGAGTTTGCGAGCAGGCCGTCTGCCTGCAGGTTGAGTGCCTTGCTGGCAACGATTGCCGGGTCCACGGGTTGGGCGCTCAGATCCTGGACCATTTCAAGAATCTTCAGTTCCATCAAATCGGCTGAGGCTTCGCAGTCGTCGTCCCAGCAGTTGTGGAAGTCGTAGCGCAGACGTTCGACCAGTCGGGATGCGCCCGGATTCATAGGATCAATACGGCTTTTCGCCTGATCGTAGGCAGTGGTGACATCGGCGCTGGCAATGTAAGGGGTCTGGCCACCATCAGCATGGCAGTCGCTGCAATACTGTCTGAGTTCGGGGTATACCGTGGTGGAAAACAGGCCAGTGTCAGTCGGAAGGGCAACCGTGGCACCCGGTTCTTTGAGCGCAGGAGCGCGAAGTTCCACGGTTTTGGCAGAGCCTTCTGACCCGCCTGCCCAGTTGGAAATATAGGTGGTGAGAATGTCCACACAGGCTGACGTGCTCTGGAGCCAGCAATTATGGCCACCTGCTACCTTTGTCACCATTGTGGACTGGGATGGATCAGACAGGTTAACAATAGAATTCGCCTGTGCGTAAGCAAGGTTAACGTCCTGCTCATTGACGAACGTGGGTGCCTGGCCATTGGAGCCGTGGCACGCGCCGCATTTATCCTGGGTGACCAGGTTGTCCCACACGGTGCGCTTGAAGTTGGCTACATCATCCGTCGAGGGGGCAGGCCCATTGTAGGTAACCGTGCCGGAATTCTGGGAGGTATTCGGCAGTTGTTCCGTGGATTCGCCCCCGCAGGCAGAAAGCAGAAGGGCCAGGGCAGTGATGGCAAGGACCGACTTGAGGGAGCTCATGGAAATTCCTTTAAATGTTTTCATAGCGTCCTCACTCCCCCATGCAGTACACGGCGGATTCTGCAAATACCTGCTTCAGGTCGTAACCCTGACTTGCGAAGCTGGCAACCATACTGCTTACCTGCGAACGGTCTGCGCTGTCGGAGGGAGGTCGCAGGCAGACATTCTCGAACACCTTCTTGACCTGGCACTCTGCGAAGGCCTCGGAATTCGCGAATTCCATACCCAGGCTCTTGGCACCGCTGCCGGAACCCGGGAGTGAGGGATCCCATCCCAGTCGGCGATTGGCGCCCTGGCGCCAGTAGTTATCCCAGCTGTCGTCAGGTGTCACATAGCCCTGCTCGAAGGTTGCAGAGTTGATGTGGTACTTGGCCTGAACCCTGGAGCCGGTTTCTGGATCTGTTTCGCCAATGGCGTTGTAGACCAGTCTGCCCAGTTCTCCATCGGGGTCGGTGTTGGCGTCATACTCGTAGTCGTAGTAGGCAAACGCCTGGGTCATGGGGTCCATGCCGGTGTGGCAGCCAACGCAGTTGTTCAGGAATACCCGGCTGTCACCACCCGGGCTGCGGGAAACATCCTGGCGAATGCGGTCCGTGGGCAAGGTAACGTCCGCAACCTGCTCCAGGTCGTTGCACATGTGATTGATCAGTGTGAAGCGGAACATCGCCCGGTTGGTGCCGGCACTGAAGAAAGCCCGGGCGGAAGCTCTTGATGTAATGACGCCGGCGGTGGCCGAGGGAGGAAGGCCCGTGTAGGTCGACTGGTTTACCCGCTCCAGGTTGTCCTTAAGGCTGGCTCCACTGTTCTCGAGGGATTCGTAGTGGTTGTTGTTGCTGGTAGAGTAGTTTGGCAGGTTCAGGGATGCATTCCCGATGTAAAGAACATCGTCATACAGAACTTTTCGGAAGTCTTCCCCGTCCCGCACCAGGCCAATCACCGTGGCAATGTAATCATTAAGGGGCACGAACTTTGACATCGCCTCGTTGGTCCAGGGGGCTGCAAAATTCTTCAGGGTGACGTCGTAGAAAGCGCTGTCTTGCATGGCCGTGAAGGCGGCATCAATAGCTCTGCCGGACTCTATGTCGCTCGCCATATCGTCAAGGACGACTTCAGAGGGTGGCACGCCGGCGACCCGATCGTGAATTCTTTTGGCCTGCTCCCTGGGGCCAGCCTGAACAAGGCTGGCCTGTCCAGACACCAATGCGACGAGAACTGCGGTACTGCAAGCCTTGCAAAGCAGGCTTCTGATCCTGTTCCGGGCGGTCATGTCCTTTCCCTCGGTGATCGTTAGCATGTGCACATTAATGCTTTTTGACAATTGTTAAAAGTTTACGGCTTGCTATATCCTTCGTTTTGAGTCGTAGGCCACGTTATTACATTGCGTTACGTAAAACCCTTGGAGCCTGCCAGCGGAACCGACTTAATTTATGTCATGGAATGTCATCCGAAACAGGGTTTCTCACGTTGGAAATTAAGTCGCCCACTCTAAACATCTCCCGCGGTACTCGCCTGGCTGTCGCACTCGGCTCGCTTGCAGCTCTGTCTGGCTGTCTTTCGAGCAGCGACAGTCAGCAGGCGGATCCGGTTGTCGTCGAGAACCCTGTGGCTTATGTCGAACGGGCTCTACTTTTTGACGAAAACACCGGGGCCCTGGTCGAGGACAACCTGGCCGACCCGAGCGCTTTCCGCCCCGGAGCGCGGCTGTTTCTGAAGGCCAGTGCCACTGCGGACGCCGAGACGCAGGATATTGCCTCCAGAGCATTCGCGGGGCCGCAATTCCTTGATGACAATGGTCAGTTGCGTTACGACGTGAAAGATCTCCACGTTTCCCACGACGGCTCCAGACTGCTGTTTGCCATGCGTGCGCCGGAAATCGAGGACGCAGACGACGAGGATCAGCCAACCTGGAATATCTGGGAATACGACGTTAGTACCGACATCCTGCGCCGGATCATCGATTCGGACGTTACCGCCGGGGCCGGGCAGGACGTTGCGCCAGCCTATCTGCCTGATGGCCGAATCGTTTTCTCGTCAACCCGTCAGCGGATTTCCAAGGCGGTGCTGCTTGATGAAGGCAAGCCCCAGTACTCCGGTCTGGACGAGGAGGGAGACAGCCCCGCCTTTGTTCTGCATGTGATGGATGATGATGGCCAGAACATTGAGCAGATTACCTTCAACCAGAGCCACGACCTCGACCCTATGGTGGCCGATGATGGCACCATTGTGTTCAGCCGCTGGGACAATGCCGGCCAGACCCGCAACAACGGTGTAAACCTCTATCGCGTGAACCCTGACGGCACCGGCCTGAGCTATCTCTTCGGTCGTCACTCTCACGATTCGGTACCAGAAGCCAACGATATTCAGTATTTGCAGCCCCGCAAGTCAGACAGTGGCAATCTGCTGGTTCAGCTAAGGCCTTTTGAGAGTGATGATTACGCGTCGGTTCTGGCGGAGGTCGATGTTGACCAGTTTGTCGAGGCCAACCTGCGCATCGATGGGACAGAAGCTTCAGGCCAGCGCTCGCTTGTACCCGGCGTGGGCCTGGACGGCCAGCTGTCTCTGAAAGGCAGCTATGCATCGGTTTCACCACTGCTGGATGGTACCAACCGCTACCTGGTCAGTTGGACACCTTGCCGGTTGCGTGAAACAGCAACAGACCGGATTGTTAACTGCACGGAAGACCGCCTTCAATCCGAAGATTATCAGCCCGCAGAACCCGTCTACGGGCTCTGGCTTCTTGACATCACCAGTGAAACCCAGCGCCCGGTCGTCCCACCTGTTGAAGGTATCCAGTTCGATGAAGCGGTACTGATGAAGGAGCGGCCTCTGGAGGGATTTATTCCGGAGTCCCAGTTTACAGGTGATGAGGGCGCCCTCGGGGATGCCGGTTACGGCGTCCTGCACATTCGCAGTGTCTACGATATTGACGGAGTGGACACCACACCGGCTGGCATTGCTGCAATGGCCGATCCTTTGAAAACGCCGCCGGAGGATCGCCCGGCCAGATTCCTGCGACTGGAAAAACCCGTGGCCATCCCCGATGAGAATGTCCGGGATTTCGACAACAGCGCGTTTGGCCGCAGCCGAGCTCAATTGATGCGGGAAATACTGGGTTACGTGCCGATCGAGCCGGACGGCTCGGTGAAGGTGGCGGTGCCGGCTAATGTCGCATTCGCCATCAGTGTACTGGATGAGCAAGGCCAGCGAATCGGTGCCAGGCATCAGAACTGGCTGACGGTGCGCCCCGGTGAGACCCTCGAGTGCTCAGGCTGTCATAACCCGAACAGTCCGACACCGCACGGCAGACCGGATGCCGGTCCAGAGTCCGTGTGGGGTGGGGCCGCAACCACCAGCCTTCCGTTCCCTAATACCGACCCGGCTCTGTTTGCCGATATGGGTGAAACCATGGCCGAGGTGTTCGCCCGCATCAACGAAATACGCCGGCCGACGCCGGATGTGATCTATGCCGATGAGTGGTCCGGAGATGCCGTGGATCCCAAGCCGGACAGTTTTGCCTATGCCTACGCCGATCTGCAGACCCCGCCACCCATCTCTGGGGTTTGCGCCACCGAGTGGGCACCGAGTTGCCGGATTGTGATCAATTACGAGCAGCACATTCATCCACTCTGGAGTGTCAACCGGGAGATAATTGATCCGGAGACCATGGAAGTACTCGATACCACCTGTACCAGCTGTCACACCAACACCGATGCTGCGGACGCGCAGCAGGTGCCGGCTGGGCAACTGGACCTGGGCGATGGGCCGTCTCCGGATGAACCGCTGCACTTCAATGCCTACCGGGAACTGCTGTTCCCGGACAACGAACAGGAACTGGTAAACGGTGCGCTGGTGGATGTACTGGTGGACTCCGGGGAAGTGCTGGAGGACGAAGAAGGTAACCCGATTCTGGATGCCGAGGGAAATGTGCAGCCGATCATGGTGACGGTTCCGGTTCAGGCCTCAATGTCTGTCAACGGCGCCCGTGCCAGTGATTTCTTCGATGTATTCGCCGAGGGGGGAACTCACAGAGATTTCCTGACACCCGCGGAACTGAGACTGATCGCAGAATGGCTGGATATTGGCGGCCAGTATTTCAACAATCCGTTCGATGCCCCGGAAGACTGATCCAAGGACTGAAACTCGCGCCATGCCCATTGCCCTTCTCATGTTTCTATTGTTTCTGCCGGCCCAGAGCTGGGCTGGCTGGCTGTGGGGCAAGGCTGAAGAAGAGCCGGCGCAAGTGCAGGTAACAGAGCCTTACGTTGCCTGGAGAACCGGCCCGGCAACGGGCTATCCGGTTTTTCATACCAGCGAAAAAGGGGAATGGCTGACCATTCTCCAGCGCAAGACAAGTTGGATCAAAGTGACGGATACCCGTGGCCGGGAGGGTTGGATAGCGGTTGCGGATATTGCGCAGACGGTGGATGCCACGGGTAATCGTGTGGATCTTCAGGTGCCGGATTTTGAGGCTTTTGAAAGCCGGCGGGTGGAAGCCGGATTGATGATGGGGGAGTTTGATGGTGCCGCTGTCACGGCAGGCTACGGCGGCTTCTGGATGACCAGAAACCTGTCCGCCGAACTCTGGGCCTCGCAGATCCTGGGCAGCGCCTCGGAGATTCGAATGGTCAATGCGAATCTGGTGCATCAGCCATTCCCGCACTGGCGGGTATCGCCCTTTTTTACGCTCGGGGTCGGACATATCTGGGTTGATCCCAAGGCGACTCTGGCTCAGCCCGAAGAGCGGGATAACAGTATTGGCCATGCCGGACTCGGTATCCGTGCCTACATCACCGATCGATATTTCATCCGTGCCGAAGTGAAGGACTACAAAGTGTTCACGACCCGATCCACCAACGAAGAAGCGACAGAATGGAAAATCGGACTAAGCATCTTTTTCTGAAACCGCTGTGTCTCGGAGCTGGGCTATGCGTAGCCGCAGCCGCCCAGGCCCAGGATGATCGGCCGCTGATCGAGCCGGATGTGACCCCGGTGCCGGTCACCGAGGCGCTGATTGACACCGAGAACTTTGAAATTGGCGCTTTTGTGGGCGTGCTCAATATCGAGGACTTCGAGTCGTCGCTGCTGTATGGCGGCAAGCTCACCTACCACCTCAGCGAGTCCTTCTTTTTCGAGGCCGGAGTCGGCTTCGCGGAGGGTGGAGAAACCAGTTTCGAGAAGCTGGCCGGTAACGTGGAGGTGCTTACCGACAGCGAGCGGGATTACAGCTATTACAACATCAACCTGGGTTACAACGTGCTTCCGGGCGAGGCCTTCCTCACCGAGAACTACGCATTCAACACCAATTTCTATCTGATTGCGGGTGCCGGCGCTACCGATTTTGCGGGTGACACCCGGTTTACCCTGAATGCCGGCGCGGGCTATCAGGTTCTGTTGACGGACAGCGTTGCAGTTCAGATTGGCGTAAGACAGCACTACTACCGAATAGATGTTCTTGGGGCCGAGAAAACCTCCATGAACACAGAGGTCAGCACTGGCCTGTCGGTCTTTTTCTGATTACAGGAGCAATGGTTATGAAAGCATCCATAAAATCACTGGCGGTGGCGGGCGTCCTGGCCTGTCTTAGCCCCATGGCGGGCGCCGAGGCCATCAATGTGCCAGCTCCGGATTTCACCCTGGAAAGCCGTTCCGGCGAAAACCTGAGGCTGGAGGACCATCGTGGTGAAGTGGTGATGCTGAACTTCTGGGCATCATGGTGTGGTCCCTGCCGCCAGGAAATGCCGCTGATGGATGAGCTTTACAGCCAATACAAGGATCTCGGCTTCACGATTCTGGCGGTCAATGTGGATGAGAATCGGGAAGAGGCCCATCGCTTCCTGGACAAGGTACCCGTGAATTACCCGATCCTCTACGATCCGGAGAGTTCGGTGAGCGAGCTTTATGAAGTCCAGGCTATGCCAACGACCGTGATGATCGATCGCGATGGTAATGCCCGGTATCTCCACTACGGCTATCAGCCGGGTTACGAAGACGAGTACGAACAGCAGATTCGCGAGCTGGTGCGCGAATAATTTTCGGACGGAACGTTTATGCGTAATTTGTCGATCTTCACTGCCTCTGCTCTTTTGGTCGCGACCTTCACGATCTCTGGATGCAGCTCAATCAAGCCGTGGGTAAAACCCTATGAACGGGATAATCTGGCGGATCCGGTCATGAGTCTCAGCCGCCATGGCAAGGCGGATTCCTACATGCATCACGTCTATCAGGTCCGGGAGTCTGCGCGGGGAGCAGAAGGCGGTTCTGGGGGTGGCTGTGGCTGTAACTGACGGCAAAAGGTTAGTGCGCTCCGTCTGCGCTCTGTTCGTGCTGATGTTGGCCGGGCAACAGGCGATTGCGGCGACCTTGCCAGTGGATAACGTGGATGTTCTCTACCACCGCTATGACGGTGGTGGCATGGTCATCGATGGCCCCTCAGTTTTGGTGCGCAAGGGTATTGGCTCGTCGGTTTCGTTTTCCGGCCAGTACTATGTTGACTCCGTTTCGGCTGCCTCTGTGGACGTTCTGGCCACGGCGAGCCCCTACGAGGAAGAACGCAACGAGTACACCTTTGGTGTCGATTACCTGCACGATAAGTCCATTTTGAGTCTGGGTTTCACCAACAGTTCCGAAAACGATTACGAAGCCAACACCGTTTACTTCTCGCTCAGCCAGGAGTTTTTCGGGGGCATGTCCACAGTAACCATGGGCTATGCCAGCGGCTGGGATGAAGTGGGCCGGGTTGGCAACGATTCCTTCAGCGAGGAAGCTGATCGTCGGAACTATCAGCTCGGACTGAGTCAGGTCGTCACCCGCAACAGCCTGGTAGGCCTGGATCTTGAGGTGGTTACGGATGAGGGCTTCCTGCAGAACCCTTACCGACAGAACCGCTACATCGACCCGAACGATTCCACAGCGTTCCTGTACCAACCGGAGCGTTATCCGGAAACCCGAACAAGTACCTCCGTGGCCATGCGAGCGCTTTATTATCTGCCATATCGCGCCTCAATTCGCGGTGAATACCGTTATTTTTCCGATACCTGGGGCATCAACGCCCACACGGTCGAACTGGGATACGTGCACGGATTGAACCAGCACTGGACCCTTGAAGGTTCCATTCGTTACTACAGCCAGAGCGAAGCGGACTTTTACAGCGATCTTTTCCCGTTCGAGAACTCCCAGACACACCTGGCCCGTGACAAGGAACTCAGCTCCCTATCCGGGACAACCCTGGCGGTGGGCGCGGTCTACGAATGGAAGCAGACGTCGCTTCCCGGCATCGATCGCCTGCAGTTCAGCTTACTGGTGGACTGGCTGAATTTTGAATATGACAACTTCCGGGATGTCACCGCAGCAGGTGACTTTCTCCCCGGCGAAGAACCCCTATATTCCTTCGATGCCTACGTAACCCGGGCGTCGTTGATTCTTGAATACTGAGCATGCAGGAAGAACGACCATGGCCACTTGCTTGAACTCCCGATTTCCGGTGCTTTTAGCGGCATTGACCCTCGCCCTGACAGCCCCCGCATTTGCCCAGACCAATCCCGGGGCGGAGAAAGATGATACAGCCGTCGCCGAGCAGGTGGAGGCGCTCAAGAAGAAAGTGATACGCCTGAATCGTGACCTGTTTATCCTTGAGGAAGATCTGCTTTTTCCAGCCAATACCCAGGTTGCCGTGTTTCTCAGCGTTGATGCCGGGAAGTTTCTGAAGCTGGATGCGGTCAAACTGAAAGTCGACGACGAGATTGTTGCTTCCCACCTGTATACGGAGCGACAGGTGACTGCCCTTGAACGCGGCGGCATGCAGCGACTATACGTCGGCAACCTGAAAACCGGCGTCCATGAGATGACGGCGTTTGTTGAGGGAATCGGCCCGGATAAGCGGCCTTACAAGCAGGCGGCCTCCCTGGAGTTTGAGAAGGGCACTGGAACGGCCGCTCTGGAAATCCGCGTTGAAGATCGCTCCTCCAACTACCAACCCTCCGTATCCATTGTGGAGTGGGAGTAAGGCGCGTCGTGGGATTGAAAGCAAGCCAGTCCTCAGGTCGACGCCCGTTCATTTACGCGGGTGCCCTACTGTGGCTGATGATGACCCCGGTCCATGCCGATGAGGCGCAACCCGAGCGGGCGAAGGACCTTCGTTATGGTTGGGCGCTGTACGAATACCATCAGGGTAACGCCTTCGAGGCTTTGACCCAGCTGGCCGTGGCACGCGAACGGGGCGGCATCAAGGGACACGGAGATCATCCGGCTCTCGTCGAGGGCGGGCTCATGCTGTCCTGGGGGATGACCCGAGAGGCGAGCAGGTTGTTTACGCAGCTACTCGGGGCCGATGGCGCCGGCAGCAATCTGTCGCCTGATGTTCGCAACCAGGCCTGGTTCTATCTCGGTAAGGTGTTTTACCTCGAGGGGAATCAGGCGCTCGCACGTGAGAACCTCAATCGTGTGGATGGCGAGATACTGGCCGAGGCCGACCACGATCTTTTCCGCGAATGGATTTATCTGCGCTCCCGGCTGGTCATGATGTCTGCCCGCCCTGATGATGAACCCGAACTGGCTTCGCTTCGGGAGCAGCTGGACGAAACGGACATCTGGTCCCTTTACCTCCGGTACAATTCCGCGGTCTCCGCTCTCGATGCGGCAGACGTAGCTGCCGCCGAAGAGGAACTGAAAAAGCTCATCGCCATCCTCGACCAGTCCATTGACTCCGTCGAGCCAGATGCCGAACGGGAGGGCCTGCTGGGCCGCGCTCGCCTCTCGCTTGCGGGCCTGTACCTGCGTGATAACCAGTTTGAGGCAGCTCTGGAGGTCCTGGGAGCCATGCCACTGACCGGCGTGTTCGCCGATCAGGCTCTCTTTGACTACGCCGTTGCCGCGGCGGGCCAGGGCAGGCCGGAGAGGGCTCTCGACGCCCTTGATACTCTCGCGAACCGTGAACTGTTTTTGCCCTGGCGCCAGCAGGTTCCCTTTGCCCGCGCCTATGTTCTTGAGCAGATGAACGCTCCACAGCGTGCATTGCCTGCGTTTAAAAAGGCAGCCGACCATTACGAGGCCCGTATCAGGGAGCTCGACAATATCCGGGATCGGCTGAATGAAGAAAGTCTGATGGCCCAGCTTGAGTTCAGCCGTGACAGCGACGGGATTCTTACAGATTCCTATGGCCGGCTGCGCGTGCAGCCCCTCGATTCTGGTATGGCAGAAGTGCTGGCTTCGGAGACGTTCCAGCAGGCGCTTGCCGAATTGAACGAACTCTACCGAATGCAGTCCTTCATCGCCGAGCGGCAGTCCAGGTTTGAATCGTTCCGGATCATGCTGGAGACCCGTGAGCAGCAACGGCAGATTCGTATTGCCGAGACCCGTCGGGCACTCGAAACCCAACAGGCAGACCAGTGGCAGCAGTTGCACGAGGACTTCACGGACAGAGTTTCCTCGGCGCTGGCAGACGAAGATGCGGGATTCTTCATGACCTCGCAACAAAAAGCGCTTAGAGACAAGCTCGCTGAGGTTGAGAAAACTCTGGCGGATTTGCCTGACGACGCGACGACCGCCAGGCAGCGTGCGACGTATCGGCGGATGCGTGCCTACTTCGATTGGTGGATTGCGGATGACTATGGAATCAATCGCTGGGCGGCGCAAAAACAGCTCATGCAACTGGATCGCGAGATGCAAAGCTTTCAGGCCCAGCGGCAACGGGTTGAAAGCCTGATGGCCGATGATGCCCGCCATGCGGAACTGGCTCGGCGGATCGCTGCCAGCGAACGGGAACTCGCGACTCTTGGAACAGAGGTGTCCGAGGCATTAGGCAGTGCCCGGCAAACACTCCTGGCGCAGGTTGATCGGATGCTGGCTGCCCAGCAACAGGAGCTTAATGGATACCTGCTGGCCTCTCGCCACGCCCAGGCGAGGCTGGCGGACCAGTTGTTCCGCGCATCGCAAAATGCAGGTGCCGGTGATGAATAATCGGATGGCCGGCAGGACTGTTAAAGGCCTCCTCATGGTTGGGGCCCTTGTCATGGCGAGTGGCTGCCAGATGTTGCAGTCGATGATGCCTGCCGGTGGCGAAGAAATGCCGCGAGTCCGTGAGGGCACACTGGCTGCGCTTCCGGCAATCGAAACGCGGCAGGAAAGTGCAGATGCAGCGGCGGTCAGCGACCCCGCAGAAGATGTTTCCATTGAAACGGTAATGGACAGTTACAAGGCGCTTTTGCCACTCGTAGAGGATCCCCGCAAGCAGGTTACCATCAGGCATCGGTTGGCCGATCTGGAATTCCAGCGTGCGGAGCGGAAAATGGCGGATTCGGCTGTCGATGAACTGTCCGGCGCCATCGATGCCTACCAGCGTCTTCTGTCGGAATATCCAGAGCGTGAGGGCAATGACCAGATCTATTATCAGCTTGCCAGAGCCTGGGAGCTTCGAGGCGCGACGCCGCAGCAGCTTGAAGCCCTGAATACTCTGGTTCGCCGCTACCCGGATTCAGAATACTGGGTTGAGGCTCAATTCCGCCGCGGCGATCTGTTGTTTATCGATGGTCGATACGGGGAAGCGGAACAGGCTTTCGACGAGGTTACCCTCGCGAGCCAGGAACGCATGGCCGATCCCTCGTTCCTGGTGAACGCGCATTACATGAAGGGCTGGAGTCTGTTCAAGCAGGCGCAATACCAGGAAGCGCTCTTCAGTTACGTTGAAGTGCTTGATCTTGTCATGCCCGAGGGCAGGCCGGTGGCGGACGTGGATCAGCGGAGCCAGACACTGATCGAAGATCTGTTCAGGGTGGTAGGGCTGTCCCTGTCGTACCTTGACGGAGCGGAAACCCTCCAGGCGATTTTCCGCCAAACGGGTGGTCGCCCCTACGAAATCCTGGTCTACGACCGCTACAGCGAGCTCTTGCTCGAGAGAGAGCAATACAGTGATGCCATCGATGTCTTCGAGGCCTACATAGAAGACCATCCGGAGAGTCCCTGGGCCCCGCGCTACCACATCCGGATCATTGATACCCTTGAGCTGGCCGGTTTCACCCGTACGATCCCTGAACGAAAGGCCGGCTTTGTCAGCCTTTACGGAATCTACAGCGATTACTGGCAGTCAGCGGGCCCCGATGCAATTGGCTTTATCGAGCAACAACTGGAACAACTGTTGCCGGAACTGGCGGACCGCCAGTACCTGCTGGCAGGGGAGGCGGAGGATGATCAGCAGGCGGACGATCACTACCGCAAAGCCGCCAGTTATTACGCCGAATTTGCGGCTACCTTCCCGGACCACCCCCGTACACCGGAGCGGCTGTTCCTTCTGGGTGAGACATACCTGGAGCTGGAAGACTGGCCGGCAGCAATCGCAGCTTTCGAACGCGTGGCCTATGACTATCCGGAAGACACAGTAGCCGATCGGGCAGCTGAAGCCGGGTATGCCTCGGTGCTGGCATTCCGGGAGTACTCGCAAACCTGGGAGAGTGAACCGGTATCGGAGCGGATGGCCTATCAGGAGCTGCAACAACTGAACCGGCTGCGGTTCGCAAATGCGTTTCCCGGCGACGCCCGGGCACCGGCGGTGTATTACATTGCGCTGCAGCGTGAATTTGACCTGAACAACTGGGAAGAGACCGTCAATATGGCGGCCCGACTTGTTACCTGGCAACCCACGCCCCCGGATGAATTGACGACGGAAGCTTTGCTGTTATCCGGGCACAGCCTCTCCGAACTGGCCCGATACGCCGAGGCGGAACAGGCTTATCGTGACGCCCTGGCAACAATGGCCGAAGACGATGAACGCAGAAGCGGCGTTCGTGAAAATCTGGCAGCCGCGGTCTATCGACAGGCGGAGCAGTTAGCTGATGCCGGAAATGTGGAGGCTGCGGTGAGCGAATTCCTGCGAGTCGGCACGGCCGTTCCAGAATCCGCTCTGCGGGCAAACGCCGAATACGATGCTGCCTCACTTCTTATCACCGCCAATCTCTGGGAGCAGGCCATCGGTGTGCTGACCAGTTTCAGGCGGTCTTTCCCCAATCACGAGCTGATTGACACAGTCCCTGCAAAACTGGCGTTGGCCTACCGTGAAACGGAGCAGTGGGAGCGAGCCGCCGACGAACTCCAGCAAATGGTCTCCCTCGCCAAGACGCCGGAAGAGCGAAGGGAAAACCTGTTGATTGCAGCAGAACTGTACGATCAGGCCGGTAACCGGGAGAAGGCGATTGATACCTGGCGAAATTACGCCAACAGCCACCCCGAGCCGACGGACGTCTACATGGAAGCGGCCAATCGGCTGGCTGAGCTCTATCAGGAAGACGGGGATGCCGAAAGCAGGGATTACTGGTTGCGAAAGCAGATGGAAACGGTGGACCGGGACCCGGACGCCGCAGACGATCGCATGCGGTACCTTGCGGCGTCAGCCTCTGCAATCCTCGCCCGCGACGCCCTTGCCAGGTATGACGGCATCAGGCTGACTCTTCCACTCAATCAAAGCATGACAGCGAAGACCGATGCGCTTGAACGAGCGGTCAACGCCTACAAGAAGACGGCCAGCTATGGCCTTTCATCATTTGCAACCGAGGCCGGTTACCAGATCGCCCACATCTATGCACGCCTCGGTGCCGATCTCATGGACTCGGAGCGGCCCACCGGATTGAGCGAGCTTGAACTGGCTCAGTACGAGCTTCTCCTGGAAGAGCAGGCCTACCCGTTTGAGGACAACGCCATCGATATCCACGAGCAGAATATCCGGCGGGCCCGGGAGGGCATTTTCGATGAATGGGTCAAGCGCAGTTACGAGGCCTTGAAAGCCCTGTTGCCCGGACGTTATCGGAAAGAAGAAGTTACCCAGGGGGTTGTCTATGAGCTCGATTAAGGCCTGCGGACTCTGTCTTTTCGTGATGTTTTCGCTTTCGGGGTGTGTGACGGCGCCGGCGCCGCCGGAGTCTGAGGCAGAAGTTGAGCAGACTGCACTGGAAGCGTCATTCGCCAAGGCCGTGAGTGCCATGGAGGAGGGAAATCTCGCCGAGGCCAAAACCCGATTCGAGCAACTGGCGAGCGACTACCCCGGAAAAGCCGGCCCCATGGCCAACCTTGGCATTATTGCTTTCCACGAAGAGGATACCGAGACCGCGAAAAGTTGGTTTGAACGCACGCTGGCGGTGAATCCTGAAAATGTGCAGGCGCTGAATCATCTGGGAGTAATTGCCCGGAACGCAGGAGAATTCGACGAAGCAGAACGGTATTATCGCGCGGCACTGTCTGCTGATCCGAATTACGCGCCTGCTATCCTTAATCTGGCCTTCCTGCTTGATATCTACCTGGGTAAACCTTCCGAGGCGGTCGACCTTTATGAGCGTTATCAGTCCGCGGCCAGTGAGCCGCACCCCAGACTGGAAGACTGGATCTTCGATGCCAAAAACAGAATCTGATGTGGACTATGTGATATGAAACGTCTCGCGCTAATCGCTCTGGCAGTTTCCGCCCTGTTGCCCACGGCGCCGATGGTCTTCGCCCAGGACGCCCCGGGTGTGGTTACCATTGAGGGCACGCGAATCCGTGGCGATCAGGAAGTGCCTACGGTGATGTATCTGGTGCCCTGGCAGCCACCGGAAGTGGACGAGTTGCGTGCGCCAGAAGAACGCCTGATGGTTGATCAGGGTCTCCGGCCATTGGAACGCTATGAGTTCCAGCGTTTTATCAAGTACCACGAAGCGTTTATCAAACAGACCCAGGCCAGCACAGGGCAGTAGAGTGTGATGCCTGTCACGTCATGAGTGTGTTCCTGCGCAAGATTAAACAAACCCTCACACAGACTTTCGCGAACTTACCCTTGCAGGGGAGTGACGCGCTTAGACTGATCTGAAAACCGGACCATGGAGTGCCCAGAAAATGATCGATACCGCCGTTCGCTTCTTCCAGGAAGGTGGCTTTTTTATGTTTCCGATTGCAGTTGTGCTGATTGTCGGACTCATTGTTGCCATTGAACGTTACGTTTACCTTTCCGCCCAGAAACTGACCAACCGTCGGGACTTCAACCGCCTGCATCAGATGATCGCCAAGCGTGACCTGAAGGGCGCCCTGAACTACACCCAGGAATCCGGTAGTGCCATGTCGACCATGATCGGCTTCGGCCTTCAGCGCCTGGCCCGCCGCCAGGGTCGTGAAGAGATCGAATACGCGATGGAAGAGGGGTTGCTGGATGTGATGCCGCGTTTGGAAAAGCGCACCCAGTATCTGGCAACGCTGGCCAACATTGCCACGCTGCTTGGCCTGCTGGGTACGATTATCGGGTTGATTGCAGCGTTTACGGCGGTAGCTGCAGCGGATCCGGCCCAGAAGGCGAGCCTTCTGTCCCAGAGTATCTCGGTTGCCATGAACACCACCGCCTTCGGCCTTATGTCTGCAATTCCCATGCTGCTGATCCACTCACTGCTGCAGACCAAGACCAATGAGATCGTCGACAGCTTTGAGATGGCGGGCATCAAGGTCCTGAACCTCCTCAGCGATGGTTCCGGGAGTAAGACCGCCGCTCAACCACAAGGACAGAATGCCGCTTCGCCGGCACAGGTAGCGACTCCGGCCGGTAGCCCGGCCTGATAACCAGCCAGAAGGATGTCAGGCCATGAGACGGAAGCATCGTCGCCTACAAAGTGAGGCCGATCTCGACATCACGCCCTTCATGAATCTCATGATTGTGCTGGTGCCGGTACTGCTGCTGAATATGGTGTTCGCCCACACCAGCGTTCTGGAACTCAACTTCCCGACCGGTGAGAGCCTGTCGGCCCAGCAGGCGGAAGAGCTGCAGATCCAGGTGGTGATCTATGAGGATCGCCTGGTCGTTGCGGATAACCAGGGCGGCGTCATCAAGAACATCCCCCAGCGCGAGGGCGAGTATGATTTCGTTCTGCTCAAGGATGTCATGAAGGAAATCAAGAGCCGTGTGCCCGACAAAAAGGATGTGATTATTATGCCGTCCCGGCAGACGTCCTATCAGTCTCTGGTCTCGGTGATGGACACGGTGCGCTCATACGAGGCGGTTGTGGCTGGTAGTGTGGTTGAAGCGGAGCTGTTCCCCGAGATCTCTCTCGGCGATGCGCCCGCACAGCCTTCGGGATCCGCGGAGGTGAGTTCATGAAAGAATCTGCCAAGGCCCGCCGCCAGAAACGCCATTACCGGCGCAATAAAAGCCAGGGAAAGATGAACCTGGTCTCATTGATGGATATCTTCACCATCCTGGTGTTCTTCCTGATGGTGAACTCCTCCTCCGACGTACAGGTATTGAACCAGAACAACACTATCAAACTGCCGGATTCCACCGCTCAGCAACCCCCTGGTGATGTCTTGGCCCTGACCGTCACAGACCGGGATATCCTGGTGAACGGTCGGCTGGTAGTGAAACGCGACGCCTTCCAGACGTTTGACGGACAGGTGGAGCCTGCCCTGAAGCAGGAACTGGACTATCAGGCCAGTCGCTCGTCGGCACCTGCCCCGGATGCGGGTCGACCCATTACCATTCTTGCAGACCGCGAACTGCCCTACGAGCTGCTGAAAAAAATCATGTCCACCTGTGTGGACGCCGGTTACGCCAGTATTTCCCTGGCGGTTAATCAGCGTGCGGAACAGGGAGCCTGACCATGATGGATTATCGGTACGGATTGCCCTGGAATCAGGAGCGTGGTGAACGTAAGCGGTTGTTGGCCGCCGCTGTTTTTGTGATGCCATTGTTCCTTGCAATTGCAGGTTATGTCAGCTGGGTAGAGCTGCCAGAACGTGACAGGCAGGAACAGGAAGCTCTGCCGCCTCAGCTGGCCAAGCTGATCATCGAGAAAAAGGAGCCCCCAAAACCGGTGATGCCCGAGCCGGAGCCCGAACCGCCGAAGCCTGAGGAAAAGCCGGTGGAGCAGGCCAAACCAGAGCCCAAGCCGGAGCCGGTTCCTGAACCGGTGATGCCGGAACCCGAGCCGGAGCCTCAGGTAGCCGAAAAACCGGAGCCCAAGCCAGAACCCAAGCCTGAAGAGGTCGCCAAGGCGCGGGAGAAGGCAAAGAATACCGGTATTCTGGCAATGGGCAACGAACTGAAGAAACTCAGTTCGCTGGCAGAGTCGGTCAAGCTGGATGGCCCGGTTGCCAATACGGCGGAACCTATTGCCCGAAAAACCGGTGATACTTTGGCCTCGCGCGCGACCGCGAGCGCGAAGAGCAGTGGGGTGAACGAGGAAGTGCTCAACCGGGAGGCCGGTCAGGTCGCCCTGGCCGAGCGTCAGCGCGCGGAAGTTGCCGAAGCAGAGAGAGTTGCTGCGGTGAAAGAGGCGGCACGCAAGGAACAGCAGGAAACTGCGGCCAGAACCCGGAGCAAGGAAGAGTTGCGCCGGACCATGGATGCCAACAAATCCGCGATCTACAGCATCTACAACCGGGAGCTTCGGCGCAAACCGTCGCTGCAGGGAAGTATTACCCCGGAGTTGGTCATTGAGCCGAACGGTGCAGTATCGAGTTGTTCGGTGGTGGAATCTACACTCAATGAGCCGGCGCTGGAGAGCAAGATCTGCAATCGTCTGAGGTTGGTGGATTTCGGGGCCCGACCGGGCGTTGATCAAACCAAGATCCGTTATCCGATCGAATTGCTGTCCAGCTAGGGCGCTGGACAGCAAGGATGCCGCTTAGCGTTTCCGGGTTGTGGTCGCGATCACGACACTGACCAGTCCGGAGCCTACCAGGGCACCAACGAAAGGCATCAGGGTGGGAATGCTGCCGGGGAAGCTGGCAGCTTCCAATCCGGCCATCAGGCTGCCACCGGTAATCCATCCGGGCAGAATCGCGCCGAAAAGTCCCGCCAGACAGCCCAGGATCGCCGCCCTCGTGGTCATTTTTCCCCAGAGCCCCATCAGTACAGGCAGAACCGCCGTGGCGCAAAGCAGGTCTGCGATCAAAAATAGCCGCAGCACGGAAATCCCCTGAAGTGCCACCAGAACCACAGGAATCATCAGCAGCACGGTAAACCATCGGGCACTGACAATGGACAACCCCTGTTTTTCGGTAACCGCCAGCGACGCAAGTGCGTTCTGCAGGGTATCCACCGAGGATGCCACGAGTGTGATGGCCAGGATCAGGGCCGGTAAAGCGAGCCAGGCCGGCGCATCAGCAAGCAAGGCAAAAAACGGAATCGGCGGGCTGCCCAGGTCGGCGCCGCTCATGGCCGCCAGTATTCCCAGCCCGCCAACCACGGCGACAACGGCGATGGTAACCACGCCGCCCAGCAACGCGCCGCGGCTCAGGGCGTCCGTATCACGAGCCGACCATAAACGCTGCCAGTATCCCTGGTGGAAAAGGTTGGCGGCGGTGACGGCAATCACCAGAGTCAGCGCCACGCTCAGGGCTGCCGACGCAGGGATATCCGGTAGCGCTGCGGGTGCTGCGTCCGGAAGCTTGCCTACGGCAACAAAACTGACGATAGCCAGCAAGCCGATCAGTAACAGTGCCTGCCATTGGTCGGTAACGATGCTGGCCCTGAGACCACCGACAGCGGTGTATACCAGCGTGGTTATGGCAACGCCAATGACCACAATGCCGCCATCAATACCGGAAAGCAGCGACGTTATGGCACCAATGGCAGTAAGCTCCGCGGTGAGAAAGCAAAGCATGTAGAGCACCGAGATCGTCGAAACGTAGCGGCGTACGCCATTGCCATAACAGGCGTTGGCGAATTCGCCGATGCTGCGTCCTTCCGGAAGGAAGCGGCGAATAGCGGGGCCACAGAAAGCGAACACGATAAACGGCAAGGCGGCGCCCAGGGCATAGCCAGCCAGAGCCAGAGGGCCAACCAGTGCGCCAACCTCAGGCGGGGCAAACAGTATCCAGCCGCCCATGCCGGAAGCGAGGAAAGACAGTCCGAGGGCCCTGGCTCCCTGACTGTTTCTTGCCGTTACATAGTCATCCAGTCCGCCGTCGGCGAGACGGGCTCTCAGTCCGAGCCAGGCAAACAGGATCATGGCGACCACGATCGCCGCGAGGGTGGTATAAAACATCGGGAGGTTCTCCGCCGTTCATCAAGCGGGCCATAGTGCCACAACGGCGGAAGCGGGGCGAGATACGTTGGCCCGCAGGAATGCGGGCCACGCAGAGCTCTACTGCTTCACGGCCTCGGCAGCTTTAACTTTGACGTAGCTGCCGGGTGCATCCTCAATCGCAGGAAGTTTCCCTTCGCCGGGGATGCGAGCCGGCACGTCGCCGTCTGAGAAACGGGCAATCCACTCGAGCCAGTGAGGCCACCAGGATCCCGGATGGTGTTCGGACTTCTCGAACCAGGTGTCTGCATCCGGCACCAGGGTGTCATTGGTCCAGTAGCCGTACTTTTCCTTGTAGGGCGGGTTGATCACGCCAGCGATATGGCCGGAGCCGGAGAGCACAAAGCGGACATCACCGCCGTGGGCCAGCGCCCCTTTGTAGGTGGTTTTCCATTTGGCGATGTGATCCTGTCTGGCGGACAGGAAAAACGAGGGTACATCGATTTCGGACAGGTTGATGGACTCGCCCAGCAGATTCAGGGAATCTGGCTTCACCAGACGATTATTCAGGTACATCTGGCGCAGATAGTAACTGTGCATTCGCGCTGGCAGGTTGGTGCCGTCGGTGTTCCAGTAGAGCAGGTCAAAAGCCGCGGGCTTCTGGCCTTTAAGGTAGTTATTGGTCCAGAACGACCAGAACAGCTCGTTTTCTCTCAACAGGTTAAACGTGAACGCCATAGCGCGACCGTCCAGGTAGCCCTTGCGCTCCAGCATTTTCTCAATACCCCGGATCGAGTGATCGTTGATGAAGACACCGATTCCGCCAGGGTCCGAGAAGTCCAGAAGTGTCGTCAGATAGGTAGCACTGGCTACCGGATTACGGCCTTTTTTCTTGAGCCAGGCCAATGTTGAGCCCAGCAGGGTGCCACCGATGCAATAGCCGATCAGATTCATCTGGTCTTCGCCGGTGGCTTCGGTAACCGCATCCATGGCCGCCAGTGGCCCGAGTTCCATGTAGTCTTCCCAGCCTTTGTCCCGCAGGGAGGGCCCGGGATTTCGCCAGGAAACAATAAAAACAGTCTGTCCCTGGTTGACCAACCACTGGATAAAGGAGTTCCTGGCGGTGAGGTCCAGGATGTAGTACTTGTTGATCCATGGCGGAACAATCAGCAACGGGCGTTTGCTGACGGTCTCTGTTGTTGGCGAGTACTGGATCAACTGCATCAGTTCGTTCTGGAACACGACCTTGCCAGGGGTAGTTGCCAGGTTACGTCCCACCTCAAAGGCAGAGCGATCTGTCATCCCAACATTGAACAGGGAAGGATTCTGCCGCAGGTCTTCGATCAGCTGCCGTCCACCGTCGATCAGGTTCATCCCTTTGCGTTCCCAGGTAATCCTGAGCACTTCCGGATTCGTAGCGGGGAAATTCGATGGCGACAGTGCACTGGTCAGGTGTCGGGCGTAGAACAGCATCTGGTCCCGTCCTGCCGGGGGAATCCCTTCCATGCCGGCCGCCCAGTTCAGAAAGGCCTGTGAGTTGATCAGATAGGCCTGGTGGAGCACATCAAAAGGTAGATGCTTGTGCCACTCCTCGGCCTGGAAGCGTCGGTCGTCGGCCTCTGGTTCGACAACGGGCTTCTTATGCTTGCCCACGAGCCGTGCAAGGGTGTAGTACCCCAGCGCGGCATGTTTGCGGGCCAGATCCAGTTCCGCTCCTGCAAACCGGAGCGGGTGCAGGAGCAGGTCCTCGGCCATTGTGCGGTAGGCATCGGACATTTCCGTTATCGTGGAGAGCGTTGCCGCATCCAGGACGCCAGCATCTCCCAATGCTTTCTCCAGTTGCTGCTGTCCCTGGCGGACGTTGGTTTCGAAGCCGTTGACGAGCTGACCTACGGCTTTCCCGAGCGTATCCAGACCGAACATAACTATCCCTTATTTGGCGGTTTTCGGGCCGGGCTTGGCCGATGCCTCGGGTGCTTTCTCGAACACCTTCTGAATCTGCTCCCTGCTTTCGTTGAAGTAGTCCTGCCAGGCTTTCCAGTCTGCGGTGAACTGCTCGCTCAGTGATTTCAGGGTCTCCGCCTGGTCGCCAGTCAGGCTTTTCAGGCTCTCCAGATCACGGACCTCAGACACCTTTTTAGCCTGCTCCATGGTGACATCGGCATAACGTCGGAAGGCGTTCATCTGCATTTCTGCAGCCTTGCCAAATTGCTCGAACAGGGTTTCGTTCAGACGGGTCGCTTTTTCGAAAAGCTCGGTGTTCATGGTCACAACTCCTTTGCGTATGGATTTGATGGAATTCTATTCTGCCTCATCCTGCGTGACGCAATTTTGACAAGCATCAATCCCGGGTTCAGCTTATGCTTTACTGTAGGAACATGTTTTCCCGGCAAGGCAGGAGGCGCCATATGACCAACCGGAAATCCGAACTTGAAACACTGAGAGCCGACCTGACGGCCAGACTTTCCCGTTATGAGGCGCATCAGCATCGGGAAGGGGGTGCGTTAGACAAGGATTTCGAGGAGCAGGCTACCCAGACCCAGAACGACGAAGTGGTCGATTCGCTGGAAACCGAAACCCGTTCCGAACTCGCTCAGATTGAACATGCACTGGCTCGGATTGATAACGGTGTGGGTGACGAATGCGAATCCTGCGGCGAGGCCATTGACCCACGCCGCTTGCAGGTTCTGCCCTATACCACGGTTTGCGTGGATTGTGCCGAAGACTGAGTGACACCATGGAGCCACTGCAGGCATCCACGACCGGCTCGGCCGTATTCCAGACCCGGGGCCTGACGAAAACCTATGATCAGGGGGAGGTTCAGGTTCATGCCCTCCGTGGCGTAGATCTGGATCTCTATGGCGGCGAACTGGTCGTCATGCTGGGCGCTTCCGGTTCTGGCAAATCCACACTCCTTAACATTCTTGGCGGGCTGGATGTGCCATCGACCGGCGAAGTCCGGTATCGGGATTTTGATCTCAGTACTGCCGGCGACCGCGAACTGACCCGTTACCGCCGTGAGCATGTTGGTTTCGTATTCCAGTTCTACAATCTCATTCCAAGCCTGACCGCGCGGGAAAATGTTGCGGCCGTCACCGAGATTGCGTCCCATCCGATGTCTCCCGAAGAAGCTCTTGAGCTGGTTGGATTGAAGAGCCGCATCGACCACTTTCCCGCGCAGCTTTCCGGTGGTGAACAGCAGAGGGTTGCCATCGCCAGGGCCATTGCCAAACGACCGGAAGTACTTCTTTGCGATGAGCCGACCGGAGCTCTGGATTCGGCCACGGGTGTGCTGGTTCTTGAAGCTCTGGAAAAAGCCAACCGGGAGACGGGCACGACCACTGTTATTATCACCCACAATGCCTCTATTGGTGGCATGGGGGATCGCGTGATCACGCTCTCCGACGGCAACATCAGTGGTGAGCGCCGTAACGAACGTCGCCAGGATCCCCGGACACTGTCCTGGTAACGGGGCCAAATGGTAGAAAAATGGCCGCGAAAGGTCTTAACACGGTTCTGAATACCAAACTACGGCGCGAGCTCTGGCAGATGCGGGGCCAGGTACTGGCCATCGCGCTGGTGATCGCAGGAGGCGTAGGTGTCTGTGTGATGTCGCTGGTGAACTATTCATCGTTACTGGCGACCAGAGCCCAGTACTACGATCAGCACCAGTTTGCCGATGTGTTTGCCCCCGTCAAACGGGCGCCCCGCCATGCCCTCAAGGAACTAGGTTCATTACCTGCCATAGCAAGGTACGAGGGGAGAGTCGAGGGAGCCGCAAAACTGGAGATGCCGGGCTTCGCGGATCCCGTGTCGGCCCGGTTGGTATCCATTCCTCCGGAGGGGCAGCCTGAGGTCAATCGCTTGTTTATCAGTCAGGGGCGGCTTCCGGGGGCAGGTCGCAGCCAGGAAGTCGCGGTCATCGGAAGCTTTGCCGAAGCGCATGAGTTGGTACTGGGTGATCAGTTTGAGGCGATTATCAACGGCCGGCGACAGGAACTTACGATAACTGGCATCGTCGAGTCACCGGAGTTCATATACGTCATTCCCCCTGGCGGCATGCTGCCTGATTATCGGCGTTATGGTGTGCTGTGGATGAACAGGGAAGCCCTGGAATCCGCCATGGACATGCGGGGCGCATTCAACAGCCTGGTGGTAACGCTCAAACCTGGCCATTCTGCTGCCTCCGTCATTGATGCTCTGGATCGATTGCTGGCCCGGTATGGGGCAACGGGGGCTTTTGGCCGGGACGACCAGTTTTCCCACCGTTTTCTGAGTGACGAGCTCAATCAGTTGAAAACCATGGCGACGGTTTTCCCCCTCATTTTCATGAGTGTCGCCATGTTTTTGTTGAATGTGGTGATTGGCCGTCTGATCAGCACCCAACGGGATATCGTCGCGGTACTCAAGGCCTTCGGCTATAGCAACCGTCAGATCGCCTGGCATTACAGCGAACTGGTCATCGTGATTGCCGTCATCGGTTTGCTGGCGGGGCTTGGCCTTGGCCTATGGCTTGGACGCTCTCTCGGCGAACTGTACATGGATTATTACCGCTTTCCGGGGCTGTTGTTTCGCATTGACCCCGCATGGGTTGTGCTGCTGGGGTTGATGACAATTGTGGTCGCCTGGCTCGGTGCCTGGCGAGCCATCAGGCAGGCAGCGGCACTGCCACCCGCTGAAGCCATGAGGCCTGAGGGGCCCGCCAGGTACCGGGTGACCATAGTGGAAAAGCTGCTCTCGGGAATCCGTTTCGCCCAGCCCTCCCGAATGATCGTGCGCCAGCTCTCCCGTCGTCCGGTTCGGACCCTGTTATCCATGACTGGGGTCGCTATGGCCACTGCCATCGTGATGGTGGGAAACTTCCAGTTCGACTCGGTGTCCCTGATGGTCCACACGCAGTTTGCACGGGTTCAGCAACAGGATCTGTCCGCGACCTTTATTGATCCGGTGAACAGCGCGGCGTTGTTCGGCTTGCAGCGGCAAGCCGGGATACGTTACGTGGAGGGGCGACGCTCGGTCCCGGCACGTCTTGTTTCCGGCCATCGGGAGTGGCGAAGCGCAGTCACCGGAATACCCTCCGAGGCGCGCCTGCAATTTGTCATCGACAGTGACCTGCAGCCGGTTCCGCTCCCCAGGGAGGGGTTGTTGTTGACCGATTTTCTGGCCGATGAACTGGGTGTCGGTCCGGGAGATGTTCTGCAGCTGGAGCTCCTGGAGGGCGACCGCCGAACGGTTATGGTTCCGGTCGCCGGTATCACCAGCGAGTTTCTCGGGGTTGGTGCCTACATGGATCTGGATGCCCTCAACCGGGCACTGGGGGACGGGCCCCTGATCAATCAGGCCCTGATCAACCTGGACCCGGACAAGGCTTCGGAAGTTTATAACAGTCTTCGCGAAACCCCGGGAGTGCTTGGCCTGAGCATCCGGCAGGCCATGCTCGACAGCTTCTACGACACCCTGGCGAGAACCTTCCTGACGTTCACCTTTTTCAACAGCCTGATGGGCGGAATCATCGCTTTTGGAGTGGTCTACAACACGATCCGGATTTCACTGGCGGAAAAAGGTCGGGAGTTGGCGAGCCTGAGAGTGCTGGGATACACCCAGAATGAAGTTGCGCATATATTGTTGGGAGAGGTTGCGCTCTTGCTGTTTCTGGGTATTCCCCTCGGTTGGCTGACTGGCCAGGGTCTGGCGCTCATGATCGTTACTGCCATGCAAACCGAACTGTATCGGGTGCCCTTGACGATCACCAGCCAGACACTTGGCATGTCCGCGTTGGTCGTGGTGGTATCGGCGATCGCTTCCGGGGTTATTGCCTGGTGGCGCCTGAAACGGCTGGATCTTGTAGCGGTGTTGAAAACACGGGAATAGGTGCGAAAGCAACCGGGGAGTGAACTGAGGTTATGGCGAAAAAAGGGTTTGCCGGAAAATGGTTGTTCTGGGGGGTGTTCGTAATGCTCGCCAGTGTTGCAGTTGTGGTCACGATCCGACCCGATCCGGTCTGGGTGGATCTGGCGCCGGTAACCCGTGGCCCCATGGAAATCACTATCAAGGAGGAGGGCAAAACGCGGGTGCGTGACCGATACGTGGTTTCATCACCGGTTGCCGGCTATCTGCACAGGGTATTGCTGGAAGTGGGGGATCCGGTGATTCCGGGAGAGCTGCTGACGGAGGTTGACCCCATGCCTGCCAGCACCCTTGATGCCCGAAGTCGGGCCGAAGCGGAGGCCAAGGTGCAGTCGGCCCGCTCGGCGCTGAACTCCACTCGTCAAAAAGTGGCGGCGGCCGAGGCTGAAGCAGACCTCGCCGTGCGTGAGCTGGCCCGCCTCCAGGCACTCAGTGATGATCGTTTTGTTTCCGACGAGCGTTTGCAGCAGGCCCGGGCCACTGCGGCCAGAACCCAGGCCATTCTGCGTTCCGCGCGCTTTGACGAAGAAGTGATGGCCCACGAACTGGCAGCGGCCCGAACGCGCCTTGAGGTGTCTGCCGCGCGTGCGAACGGCGATGGAGCGGTTGAACGTGTGCCGGTCAGGTCCCCTGTAAACGGCTCTGTTTTGGGAATTGTTCGAAAAAGCGAGGGTGTGATTCAGGCCGGTGAAGCCATTCTGGAACTGGGGGATCCCGGGGCGCTTGAGGTGGTTGTGGATGTATTGAGTTTTGATGCCGTGAATCTCCAACCCGGTATGGTGACGCGCCTCACCGGGTGGGGTGGCGGCACCCTGGACGCTACGGTCCGGCGCGTTGAGCCGGTTGGATTCGAGGACGTGTCGGCCCTGGGTGTGGAAGAAAGGCGGGTACAGGTAGTTGCGGATATCACCAGTCCTGCTGATGCCTGGCAAAGCCTGGGGGACGGCTATCGGGTAGACGCCGAGTTTCTGCTCTGGCGTTCCGACAATGTCCTTCAGGTTCCGGAATCCGCCATCTTTGTCACTGATGGGCAGCACCAGGTATTCCGCGTTGTCGATGACATTGCGGTTCTGACAGACGTGTCGGTCGGTCGCACAAACGGATTTCATACAGTTATCCAGGAAGGATTGACTGAGGCAGACAACGTCGTCCGACACCCGGATCGTCAGCTTGAAGACGGCAGCCGTATCCGTCTTCGTTAATGGCCTGCATTGCACGGTCCGCCGGCTAAAATGAGAGGACATATCACGTTTGGCTGGCTAGACTGACGGCACATAAAAACAAAAAGGAGACTGGCACGGTGAACCAGTTCGATACGCTTATTCTCGGCGGCCGCTACTTTGACGGTACCGGCGGCCCCTCACGCATCGCCCATGTTGGCATCAAAGATGGGCGGGTTGCCGAAGTCTTTGACCAGCAGCCCGAACCCGGCCTTGCGACGCGCACGATTGACGCCAGCGGTTGCTGGGTAACGCCGGGATTTCTCGATACCCATACCCATTACGATGCCGAGTTGCTGGTAGCGCCGTCCCTGTCTGAATCCGTGCGTCACGGTGTCACCACGGTGCTGATCGGCAGTTGTTCCCTGAGCATGGTCTGTTCCGATCCGGAGGACGCCTCGGATATTTTTACCCGGGTGGAAACGGTCCCGAGGGAAAAAGTGCTGCCCATTCTGAAGCAGCACAAGTCCTGGCAGACACCAAAAGCGTGGGTGGCGTTCATGGACCAGCATCCACTGGGGCCCAATGTCATCAGCTTTCTCGGCCACAGTGATCTGAGAACTGCCGTTATGGGGCTGCATCGCGCCACCGACCGGGGCGTGACTCCGACATCAGAAGAGCAAAGACAAATGGAAGCCCTCCTTGAGGAGGCTCTGCAGGAGGGCTTTCTCGGTCTTTCCACCATGTGCCTGAAATGGGACAAGGTGGATGGTGACCGGGAGTGGTCCAAGAGTCTGCCGAGCACCTACGCCCGATGGCGTGAGGTCAGCCGCCTGAATGCTCTTTTGCGCCGATACGGACGGGTGCATCAGGGCGCGCCCAATGCGGCCAATCCTCTGCAGGTAACCCAGTACCTGAAAGAGACCCTGGGTTGGTTGAGAAAGCCCCTGAAAACAACTCTGATTGCCATGATCGATCTGAAAGGCAATCCCACGGTCAAACCCATGGCCAGCCTTGTGGGGTGGCTGGCCAACAGCTTTGGCGGCAACTTCCGCTGGCAGCTCCTGCCAACGCCGTTCACGGTCTATGCCGATGGTATGGATATCGTGCTGTTCGAAGAATTCGGTGCCGGTGAAATGGCCCTGGATATTCGGGATCAGCTTGAGCGCAACGATCTCCTCAAGGACGAACAGTACCGCCGGAAATTCCGGAAATTCTATAAGGAAAAGCTCTCTCCGCGCGTTTGGCAGCGGGATTTCGGTGATGCTGTCATTCTCGATTGCCCGGACAAGAGTGTCGTCGGGCGAAACTTCGCTGAACTGGCGGCAGACCGCGGCATCCACGTTGTCGATTTCTTCCTCGACATGGTGGTGGCCCATGGACGTTCTCTGCGCTGGTTTACCACGGTGGGGAATCACAGAAAGGATAGGCTCCGAAAAATGGTGACCAATCCGGGCGCGCTGATCACCTTCTCCGATGCCGGCGCCCACATCCGGAATATGGCCTTCTACAACTTGCCGCTTCGGTTTCTGAAGCTGGTGAATGAAAGCCACGGGGAGGGCGAGCCGATCATGTCCCTCGAACGGGCCGTGCACCGATTGACCGGCGAACAGGCAGATTGGCTTGGCGTTGATGCGGGTCATATCAGGGTAGGGGACCGGGCCGATATAACGGTACTGGACCCCCGTGGCCTTGATCAGGATCTGGAACAGGTTGAGTGGGCCGAGATGGAAAACTTCGGACTGGAGAGAATGGTCAACCGGGTGCCTGGTTGTATCAGAGAGGTGCTGATCAACGGCCGACCCGCGGTAACGGATGGTGAGGTTGAAGCTGCCCTGGGCCGGGAGCCTGGCTATGGCCACTTCCTGCGCGCCGGTGCGTCTGGATAACCACGTACAAAAGGAAACCTATGAACCTGCGATTTGCGCCCGCCGTCTGGGTGGTGGTCTTTCTTGCAGTCTTTGTCTGGTCTGCCATCGGACCCAGGGATCGGGCCACCTGGGCGCTGGAAGTCCTGCCCGCTGTCATTGGTTTTGTGCTGGTTGTCTGGTGTTTCTTCCGTTATCCCCTGACGCCTCTTGTCTATTTCCTGATTCTGGTCCACGCCGTCATCCTGATGGTTGGAGGGCACTATACCTACGCGGAAGTACCTTTGTTCGACTGGTTTCGGGACTGGTTTGACTGGGAGCGCAATAACTACGACAAGCTTGGCCACCTGGCACAGGGGTTTATACCGGCAATCATTGCCAGGGAAGTGGTCATTCGCTTCGACGTGTTCTCCAGTCGCCGCTGGGCGGCGTTTTTCATCGTCTGTTTCTGTCTGGCGCTAAGCGCCTTTTACGAGCTGATTGAATGGTGGGTGGCCTTGCTCAGTGACGAAGCGGCCGAGGCCTTTCTGGGCACACAGGGCTACGTCTGGGATACCCAGTCGGATATGGCCTGGGCCTTGTCCGGCGCCATTCTGGCTCTTATCCTGCTCGGGCGTTTTCATGATCGCCAGCTTCAGGCGCTCTGACGTTTCGCCCGCCTGCTGATGTTGAATGTCTGAATGATGGAATAGAACTGTATGTCCGAAGAGCTCAACGCTGACAAACAGGCCGAGGGGCTGCCCCGCAGCCAGGTCATTGGACTGATCCTCGGGGCTGCCTTTCTGCTGGCAACCATCATACTCCCACCTCCGGAAACCATGGCCGCGGAAGCCTGGGCGGCGCTGGGGTTGATGCTGCTGATGGCTACCTGGTGGTCTACCGAAGCCATTCCGATTCCCGCCACTGCCTTGCTGCCAATCGTGCTGGTTCCCGCGCTCGGGCTCGGGACGGTTGGTGAAGCCACCGAGCCCTATGCCAATCCGATCATTTTCCTGTTCCTGGGGGGGGGCTTCACACTCGGGCTTGCGATGCAGCGATGGAACCTGCATCGCCGGATCGCCCTGATGACGCTGAAGGCCGTTGGCAGTAAACCCCGGCGGCAGATTGCCGGGTTCATGTTGGCAACCGCGTTTTTGAGCATGTGGGTCAGCAATACTGCAACAGCCATCATGATGCTGCCGATTGGTCTGTCGGTGGTGGCGATGATGAACAGCAATGACAATCCCGAGGGCATTCGGCGTTACGCCACGGCCCTCCTTTTGGCTATCGCCTATTCCGCCAGTATCGGTGGTATTGCCACACTTATCGGCACACCGCCAAATGCCTTGCTGGCGGCCTACCTGAGCGAAAACCAGGGTATTTCTGTGGGCTTTGCCCAATGGATGTTGCTGGGGGTTCCAGTGACGGTTGTCATGCTGGCCCTGGCCTGGTGGTGGCTGACCCGGCGCGACTTCGGGCTGGGCATGGCCGGCGCCCTGCCAACCCTTGTCATGATTGTTCTGGTGGCGGGTATCATCATCTTTCTGACCGAAGTTACCAGCAATACCGCAACCGCGGCGGCGTTTCTGCCGTTGCTGGGGCGCTGGCCCTGAGTCAGGGCGTGTCACCGTTACTACTCACTGTGCCTGCCGCCATCGCGGCCAGCTGTGCCTTCATGATGCCGGTGGCCACGCCACCCAATGCCATCGTGTTCTCCAGTGGTCACATGCAGATCAGCGACATGATCAGAGCCGGGTTTGCTCTCAATCTGATGGGCATTGTCGTGGTAACTGCCCTGAGCTACCTGTTACTCGGCGTGGTCTTTACCTTTTGAACGGCAGGCCCGGCAACCGGGCCTGCTTCCCGATTCCCATCCATGTCATGAAACAGTTCTCAAATCCCCTTCCTAAGGCCCCTCCTGCAGCGACAGATTTGAGGCACAGTTATCTTTAAGGGCGCAGGCTTTTCGGTATCTTACCGTAACAACATGTAACCCGCTTAATAACGTGGCCAATAAAAACAGGGACTTCGTCTGACATGCTGCTGGTGCTCGCTGGATCCATTCTTACATTCACCATGGTGCAGGAAGCGACCGTGGTGGAGCCTTTTGAGAAGGGCCAGATCGTCATTGAGCAGGATGTGGATTCCAGTCCTGTTGAATTGCGCTCCGACGTCAGGGTGGAGCCTCTGGTTGAACAGAAGTTCCGGAATATCGTGCGTCAGGCCTATGACTACAGCTGTGGAAGCGCGGCGCTGACCACGGTGCTGAACTTCTATCTCGGACGGACCTTGTCAGAACGACAGGTCATGGAGGGGCTGCTCCACTACGGCGAAAGTGAGCGCATCGTTGAGCGGCGCGCGTTCTCCATGCTCGATATGAAGCGGCTGGTGACGGCACTCGGTTACCCGTCAGGCGGCTTCCGGGCCACCATCGATGACCTCAGGGACCTCGATCACCCGGCGATCGTGCCCATCCACCACGCGGGCTTCAAGCATTTCGTGGTGTTACGGACGATCCGCGACGGGCGCGCCTACCTGGCAGATCCTTCAGTCGGCAATATCTCCTTTACTCTGGCCCAGTTCGAGGAGAAGTGGGACGACAACGTGCTTTTCATCGTCTTTCCGGGCAGTGACAAGCCCCTGGATAACCTCGAGCTGAAGGAGGAAGACCTTCGCTTCGTGGATGACCAGACAATGACCCTTCTGGCGCTGGAACGGATACCGGCGTTTCACGAATCCACCCAGCGGCGGATCCAGAATCTGCTGGAACGCCAGAAAAACAATCCCGACGGCAGTGTAGAAAACACCCGAAAGCAGTTGCACTACCGTCGTAACTAATTCGCCGGGTAATCCCCGGGGCAGGAACACTACAAATAAAATAAGGGAGTCAGGATGAATCGTTGGTTTGTGCGAGGTTTTATCCTTGTTTCCACGGCAGGTCTGCTTCCGGGCATGGCCCTGGCGCAGGAAGGGAGTGTGGACCAGGCGCGGGAAGCGCTGGCCAAGCAGGAAGGAGACGAGGACGCTTCACAACAGCTTGAAGAGGTGTTCCAGGCTGCAGAGAAGAACTATTCGCTGCAGAAGAAGGGTTCCCATTCATTGAATTATTCGTTCGACTATTCCTACACGGCAGACCAGCGGCTGGATCTGGCCATCACCAATGGATCAGTGAGAAACCTGGACGTGGTGCCGTCGGCAACCCACAGCTTCACCAATTCCTTTTCCTACGATTACGGCCTGTTGGACAACCTGACGGTGGGTACCCGTATTCCGCTGGTCGTCAAATACGACACTCAGGACGAGCTGAATATCTATGATTTTGGCGATATTTCTTTTACCGGGCGCTGGCAGCCATTTGCCTACGTTCCAGGCAAGATGTCGACCACCTTGTTCGGAACCCTCTCCACAAAGACCGGCGTCAGCCCCTACGAGATAGACATCAACGAGCAGCTGTCCACCGGCAGTGGCTACTATTCCATCGGGGGTGGAGCGAGCCTGTCCAAGGTCCTGGATCCGGTGGTGGTGTTCGGCTCAGTGAGCGCCACCTATAACTTGCCGGCTGAAGATCTGCAGCAGGTGCGTGGTGCACGTCTTCTGGAAGAGGTGGACCCTGGCTTCGGGCTCTCCGGGTCCGCCGGTTTCGCCTACTCCCTGTCCTACGACATTTCTCTCAGCATCTCGGCCCAGCTCAGCTACAGCGACGAAACCGTCCTGACCTTCACGAATGGCGACCAGGCCGTCGCCCAGGACCAGATGACGGGGTTTATGAGCATGTCTCTGGGGACCCGTATCAGTGATACCACCATTGTAAACACGAGTTTGGGTATCGGTCTTACCGAGGATGCCCCGGACTTCTCCCTGGGGGTCTCCCTGCCCATTAACTTCTCCGGTCTCAAAGAGTGATTGGTGTCGTTGACGATCTACGGGAAGGGAAGGATTTCATGGGACAGAGAAACCACAACCGTCAGATTCTCGCGGCACTGGTTGCCACGACCCTTTCTTGCGGTGCCCAGGCCCAGCTGGCGCAGAACCTGACCATTCATCCCAAGGCACTGGCACTTGGCAACGCCGTGACCGCCGATCCGCCCGGGATCATGGCGATTCACTACAATCCTGCTGGCCTGACCAAACTGGACGGGCGTCAGCTGGAAGTGAATCTGATGAGCGTCTATCTGGACATTGACGCGGATTTCACGGCACCGGAAGGCTATGAGATTTTCGGTATCGACGGCCTTGAAACGGATCCACTGACCGGAAAGCAGCGGGACCCGGTTGCCAATACCCGCAGCCATACCAACAACGTGGCCCTGTATCTGCCGGGTTACGGTATTCTCCGCGCGCCCCCGGGACCGGCCCTGGCGCCGTCAGCAGGTATCAGTATCAACCCGCCGGGCTCCAAACTGACCTTCGGGAATGCCTTTTACCTGCCGTTGGCAGCCGGTTTCTACCGTGATAAGGATGACCCTGGCCGTTACCAGCCCCAGGCCACGGCGCTGCAGCGCACGACTTATCTCTCACCCACGGTCGGTTATGAAATCAATGACGACTGGTCCGTGGGTGCCGGTATCCACCTGTCCCATATGGGAATCGCGGCAGACCAGTACATGCGGGCGCCCAACCTGCTGCTGGGGGTGGCTGAAGTTCTGCAGGACGCATTCAACTGCGAGAGTGGTGACGAGCCCCTGCAGCCCTGGCTAGCGCTTTGTGGCGGTAATGTCGGTCCCTGGGACGATATCGGTGCTCTGAGTATCAACGTTCAGGAAACCCTGTCACCCACCTATGCACTAGGGGTGATGTGGGAGCCAACTGATTGGTTCAGCTGGGGGGCGAGCTATACCTCTGAAGCTGAAATGAACATGAAGGGCACCTTCGAAATCCAGTACACCGATGACTGGTCCGGCTTCTGGCAGAGCGTTAACGGATCGGTGCTGGGTGCGATTACCTCGGCGATCCTGAGTCTTCCGTCCGGTGCGCCCAAGGAATCCGGCAACGTCAGTATGGATCTGGTGTATCCCCAGCACTTCCAGACTGGTATCAGTGTTGACGTGCATCCGAAACTGACCCTCAACGCCGACATTGGCTGGACCGATTACAAACAGTGGGACGCCTTTGTTTTCCGGTTTGATCGTAATCTGGAGTTTCTCAATGCGGCCCGGATCCTGTCGCCGGACAATGCCACGCCGAATACCCTGAGGTTGCCCCTGGGTTTCAAGAGCCAGTGGAACTGGGCGTTTGGCATGGAGTTTCATGCGTCTTCCCGTCTGGACCTGCGTGCTGGCGTGGAAATACGGGATTCGGTTATCCCGGATGATCAGCGACAGGTTATGGCGCCATTTGGTGGGGCAAACCTCTACAGCATCGGTATGGGGTACCAGTGGGATAAGGACACCGAAATTGACATGAATCTCAGTTATCTTCATTCGGTGGAGTCGATTCCCGCGGACACCAGCTGTAATCTGAACTGCGACAACATCACCAACATTATCTACAACCCCTATGCAGGCCTGGATGTCAAAACCTCGCTACGGGTTGTGATGGCGGGCCTCAGTTTCCGGACCAAGTTCTGAGTGGTGCCATTGACCAGAGGGTAGTCATTCGCAGTGATTAACGGCTCTTTACGGAAATCAGCCTTGTGCCTTTCTCTGGCAGCAGTTCTCGGAGGCTGCCAGATTGGCGGGTCTACGGTGTCGGAACGGGAAGGTTATTTCACGTGGGTAGACGAGCAGGGCAGGGTTCGATACTCACCGATAACCGGAGCCGAGCAGAAAGACTTGAATCGTGAGTCTGCAGAGGTAGTTGAAGAGGTAGCTATAGAGGTAGCTGAAGAGCAGCGCGATCCGGAATCCGAGAAACACCCGGTGCAGTCAGATAGTGGGGCGAGCCCGGAGTCAGGGCCGCAGGAAAACACCGAGTACACACTCGAAAACTACCCGGATGCCGGCGAGCTTGAAAAAGATGGCTACGTTCGGCCGGGGGAGCGGCAACCCTATTTCACCTGGCGAGACGCCGAGGGCAATGTCCGGGTCAGCTATTACCGGCCGGACATCCGCTCTGATCTTGAGAAAGGGCTGGTGGAGCCACCCGTTCAGATCACCGAAGCCAGCGTTTACCATTCAGGTCCCGATGGTGCAGGCCAGGCTCCGGTAGAGGGCTATGATCCGGACGCCTTTGCCATCCTGGGCATTGAGGCTTCAACAGACGATTTTTTTGCCCGGTTTTCAGCGACCTGTTGCGATTCCATGGATGCCGCCAGTCGACAAGGGTGGCAATCGGGACGGGAGTTTGGCGTTACCCTCTCGGATCGTTCAGCTACATATCCGTTTCTTACCGGAACCAGCCCCTATCAACTGATTGCACTTCCGGACGCGGATAAGCACGGCAGTCTTGTCATACGCCTGCGCTCCTATGCCAAAGACGGGGTGGTGGTGCCCTCCCTGGTGTTTCTCGATGAGAAGATGGCGCCGTTAAGACTGGTAACAGACCTGGTGATGGATTTTACCCCCGAGAACTGGCACCGGCGCGGCTATCTGGAAGCATGGGTTCCTGCTTTTCCGGGCCAGGGAGAGCGTTGGCTTGTCCTGTTTACCCGAGAGCAGGACCTGGAGGGCCAGACCGTTATAGAGACCCGTGCCGGCCCCGAGAAAATTCCTCACATCAGGCACGGTGAAATTGGCCTGATGCAGGTGGAGGGGTGAGGGTTCAGTCTTCAGGTTTGCTCAGGTCCAGCCACTGCTGGGATAGCCAGTAGTAACTGCCATCGCCCGCAGGGTGGGTGCAGTTGTAGCGGAATCGCCGGCTATTGAAGGCCTCAGGGGCCTTTACTTCCACATTGCCATCAGTCACGTCAAAGTCGATACGTCCCTGACCGGAGGCAAAGCAGGTCAACCGGTTGGCATCAATGGGTTCAACCAGCGGGAAAACCAGGGTGGGCGGATTCTCCGAGATCACCCCGTCCGGCAGCTCGCCGGTATCAACAGGGAAGGCTTTGCTGCGAAGTTTGTTCTCAAGGCTCCCCAACTGTCCGTAGGCGTTTGCCATCGGAAAACGCGGCAATCGGGTTTTCTCGGTTTGTTGGCCGATGGCGCCGGATTGCTGGCCAAAACCGTACCAGCCCCGCTCGGCCACTTTGCGCTCCAGTGCTTCGTCAAACTCGCCGTAAGGGTACGCAAACATGGGTGCAGGCGCCTTCAATTCCCTGGAGAGGGTCCCCTGGGCTGAGTCGAGACTGCTGGTAACCCTGGCTTGCCAGTCACTCTGACTTTCGTTCGGTTTCCGGGCGAGATGCCCATGGTCAGCGCTGTGGTTGGCAATCGTTACGCCCGAACGTTCGGCCAACTCCCGAATCTGATCCCAGGCCATGTAGCCGGTTCGGCCAACGGCTTCCGTATTTACAAAAATCGTGTAGGGGTAGGCCTTTTCGGCCAGCAGTGGAGCCGCCGTATGGTAGACGGAGTCGTAGGCGTCATCAAAGGTAATGGCGATGTGATTACCTTGCCCATCGGTACCGGCCAGCGTTGTTTCGGTGCCTTGCTGTAGATCCACAACGTCCAGCTCCAGATCCGAGATCATGTTCAGCTGGCCCTCGAAAAGAGACACAGACGTGCTGGTAGCGGGCGGCGTTGAATCACTGACATGATGATACTGCAGGACAACGAGGTCAGCGCGGGCTGAGATGGCGGTCGCCGTAATCGCGACGAGAAGGGAAAGTTTCAGGAATGCTGTGAGCGGCATATCGTCTCCTGTATTTATCGGCCCTGGCCAGATCGAAAAGGCCGGTCAGATGCTGTGACGGAAGTGGGCTTTCAGTACCGCAAAGGCCTGATTGAGATGCTGAATGGTTTCGGTCTTGCCGCCGCGGTCCGGGTGAGCGTGCATGACCGCCCGGCGGAATCGCTGTTTGACCGTTGGAAAGTCTGTAGGGACAGCCTGAAATCCCAGTACTTCGGCGGCTTCCCTGGCTTCGGATTGCGCCGGTGCCTGGCCTGGAGCACCTGCCCAGAAATCATTCACCATCTGTTGAATGGCTTCCTCCGGCAGACGGTACTGGGAAAGATCCAGATAGAATTGACGAAGTGTGTCGACACTGTCCGGAACCCCTTCGCCACCGACCACCGACTGTGACTCGATCCGGATGCTCAAGGGCGAAATTTTCAGGCTCTCGCCGGTTTCGGATAACTGGTCACGAAGACGGTAGAGCACGTGAAACAACAGAAAATGCACCGGATAGAGTTTTTCCGGTTCGCTGAAAACAACCTGTCCAAGCAGTTCCCAGGGCGGTCTCTGAAGCGCCTTGATCAGCGATAATTCATTCAAGCCCGCCGGTGCCGATCTGAGTTCGTGCTCAACGGCCACCAGCAGGTGCTGAATCTGCTGCTCCAGGCAGTCATCATCATCCACAGTCCTGGGATGAGAAGCATTGATGGGAGAATGGCTGTCTGTCATAGGACTCATGTTAGGGCACTGCGGCCCATCAGGGAAGTGCGGCCACCTGCGGAAGTCCACCCATGAACAGGGCGGTGGAGAACCGGGTCGCCGTTAACGCTTCCGCATCCGCCGACTCCGGGTTGCTGTGGGCGCGCCTTGCCAGCGTCAGGCTGGTCTCGTAGGCGACGCCGAAAAAAGCGGCGCACAGGTACTCGTACTCAATCCGGGGAAGAAGCCCGCGTTCCATCGCCTCGCGAACATCTTCTTCCAGAGATAACATGGCCAGGCCGAGAATATCCGAACCGAACAGTTCCCGAAGTGCCCGGTCATTGCGGTGAGCGAGTTCATACACCAGCGGATCCCGGGCGGTCGCGGTATAGAGGGCCAGGTAGGCGTAGTGGATGAAATCCTCAGGATTGTCGGCTGCCCGCCGCTGTTGGCTGAGATTGTTGTTCAGATTGGTCAGGAAGTCGGTAAGCAAAGCCGCGAAAATATCCTGCTTGCTTGAGAAATAATTGTAGAAGGTGCCGGCTGCAAGACCCGTTCGCCGAACGATGTCGCGGATGGTTGAGTTTTCGTACCCCCGCTCGCGAAAACACTCCCGGGCGGCATGCAGGATTGCCCTGCGGTTCCGGATGCGGTTCTGTTCCCGTTTACCAGCGGCTTCTTCACTCGATTGCAACGTATCCATGTTGGTATCCTGTCCCTGAATCCATGTGACGCGTATAATCTCACGTCCACTTGCCTTATGAACGTAGTTGGTATGTCCGAAGCAATGATCGCCAGTTCCGAACAGTCTATCAACCCAGAGCGGGAGCGCCGCCAGAAACTGGAGTTGAACAAGCTGCAGAAACGTCTGCGCCGCGAAGTCGGGCAGGCGATTGCCGATTTCTCGATGATTGAAGCCGGCGACAAAGTCATGTGCTGCCTCAGCGGCGGCAAAGACTCTTACGCCATGCTCGATATTCTGCTCAACCTGCAGAAGAGCGCCCCGGTTTCGTTTGAGCTGATTGCCGTCAACCTTGATCAGAAACAGCCCGGCTTTCCGGAAGAGGTGTTGCCCGAATATCTGTCCTCCATGGGTATCGAGTATCACATCATCGAGAAGGACACCTACAGCATTGTTAAGGAAAAAGTGCCGGAAGGGAAGACGACCTGCGGCCTGTGTAGCCGTCTACGACGGGGAATTCTCTATAATTTCGCGGAAGAGCATGGGGTTACCAAGATTGCCCTGGGCCACCACCGGGACGACCTGTTGGAAACCCTGTTCCTGAACATGTTCTACGGCGGCAAGCTGAAGTCCATGCCTCCGGTGCTGCACAGTGACGATGGCCGCAACACGGTTATCCGGCCGCTGGCCTACAGCCGGGAAAAAGATATCGCCCGCTACGCGGGTCTCCGCGAATTCCCCATCATCCCCTGCAACCTGTGTGGTTCTCAGGAGAATCTCCAGCGCCAGGTGATCAAGGATATGTTCCAGAGCTGGGACAAGCAGCATCCCGGACGGTTGGAAACCATGTTCCGGGCCATGTGCAATGTGGAACCCTCGCACCTGGCGGATACCAATCTCTACGATTTCAAGGAAGGCAAGCGCCTCGGTGGCAAGCGCCAGGCCGTACAGACGGCTGAACCCGAGACCGCAACTGACTTCGGTCGCCTGGATGTCCTGAATATCTAGCCGGCTAGTGTCCGGCCAGATGCAGGAAAGGCAGTGTCCAGAGTCCGAACAGGATAAGCAGGCCGCCGGTCACCTTCCGGAACAGTTGATGGCTCTGTAAACCCCGGATCCAGTTGGCCGCGAAACCCGTGGCCAACATGGAGGGAAGCGTGCCGAGCCCGAAAAACAGCATGGTCAGCGCGGCCGAGCCCACTGTCGGTTGCAATGCTGCCCAACCGAGCGTGCTGTATACCAGTCCGCAGGGCAGCCAGCCCCAGAGCGCTCCAAGAGCAAGTGCCTGTCCGCCGTGATTCACGGGCAGGAAGCGGCGGGTCAGCGGGGAGAGGCGCGCCCAGATTGGAGCACCCACCCGCTCAACGTAGCGAATTCCCTGCCACCACTGGCCCATGGACAAACCCATGAAGATCAACAGCAGCCCTGCCAGGGTCCGAAGCACCAGGCCGGCAGAGGCCCACTGGCTGGCGGCCGAGGTACTGGCCAGCGCAACCAGTGTTGCGATCAGGACATAGCTGCCGATGCGCCCGAAGTTGAAGGCCAGAAGCATTACCGTTTGCCGGAACCGGAACCCCCGGCCCACAGGCAGGGCCATGGAGAGGGAAGCGCTGATGCCGCCGCACATGCCGAGGCAGTGCGTGCTGCCTAGCAATCCGATCAGGAAGGCGCTCGGGTAACTGAGGTAGAGTTCCGGATTCATCCTTTTTGGGACTTATCCTCACCCGTATCAGCGGTATCGCTGACTTCAGCTGTTTGCTCCGGGGTTGGCTCCCCGGCAGCCGGTTTGTCGGTGCGAGCGTCGTCCGGGATCATATCCTTGTCGTCATCGTAAAGTATCCGATGCGCCGGGCCTTCGAGATCATCGTACTGACCGTTCTTGACCGACCATGTGAACAGGGCGACGCCTACCGCCACCAGTATGAGCATCACCGGGACCAGAAACATGACGATTTGCACGGTGCAACCTCGCAGAAAAGATTAGAAGTTCACGGTATCAGGACAACGCCTGGGCGCCAACCGCGAGATTGTCCTGACTCTTCCGGCTCGGTGCCTTGCCAAGCCGCAGCGCATTCAGAACGACCACCAGAGAGCTGAGAGACATGCCAATTGCTGCCAGCCAGGGTGGGACCATTCCGGCCGCGGCCAGGGGAAGCGCCAGCACATTGTATATGAGAGCCCACCATAGATTCTGGCGGATGATGCGCTGGGTCTGGCGACTGGTTTTAAGGGCTTCGACCAATTGCAGCAATTGACCATTCAGCAGTACTGCATCAGCTTTCAGTTGGGTCAGGTCGGCAGCCGTGCCCATGGCCACCGAAATTCCGGCGCCAGCCATAGAGGGCAGATCGTTCAGACCGTCGCCCACCATCATGATGTGCCGGCCCTCGGCTTGCAGCTTCTCCAGCACAGCCAGTTTATCTTCTGGGGAGGCTTGTCCGATAGCCTCGTCAATGCCCAGTATGTCTGCCACCTGGTTTACATGCCCGGAACGGTCGCCACTGAGGAGCAGGGTGCGAATGCCGGAATCCTGAAGAGCTTTGATGGCTGCCCGGGCATCGTCACGGGGCTGGTCGTCGAGCCTGAAACAGGCTAGCCACTCGCGGTCGGAGGCAAGCCAGATTTCCATACCCTGATGCGGATCCTTTTGTGGCGCTGGCGCGGTGGTATGTTGTTCGACAAACCCCCTGTGGCCGATGAACAGCTGCAGGTCTCCCAGCCGGCCTGAAAGCCCACCGCCAATGTGATTTTCCACATGTTCGACCGCAGCAGTGGTTCGACGGTGAAATACTTTGGCTATGGGGTGCTCGGAGTATTTCTCCAGGCCCGCGGCAAGCTTGAGGCAAGTCTGCTCATCCATGCTGCCAACGATGGTGGTTCCGGTCAGGCTGAGCTCGCCCCGGGTCAGTGTTCCGGTTTTATCGAAGACCACCGTATCAATCGTATTCATTGATTCCAGGGTATGCCCCCGCGTAGGGAGGAAGCCAAGGCGTCGAAGCCTGACAGTGGCCGACGTGATTGCGGTCGGGGTGGCCAGTGATAGCGCACAGGGGCAAGTGACCACAAGAACGGAGAGCGTGATGTCGAAAGCATTGTCGGCACCGGCCAGCCACCAGCCGATCCAGACGACCGGTGCCAGAATAAGCACCCGCCCGACGAATTTGCCGGCCATCCGGTCCGCCATCATGGCCACGCGGGGTTTTTCCGACTGCACGCGGTCCAGTACTCGTAGAATGCCTGAAAGCCGAGTCTGGGCACCGGCTTTAACCACCCTGACATCGAGCGGATTCTCCCCGTTCACGCTGCCGGCGTGGACAGTATCCCCGGGATGGCGGGTTTCAGGGAGGTATTCCCCGGTTAAGGCTGCTTCGTTCAGGGTTGATTCTCCCCGCACAATCTCGCCATCGACGGGCAGGGTTTCGCCGGGGCGCACACGAACGATATCGCCTGGCCGGATCTTATGGGCAGGGATAATGTCGGTAGTATCGCCCTGGACCAGTGTGGCGACGGTCGGCTGAAACCCTGCAAGCGCATTGCCTGTCAGGCCTGCCCGGTAGCGGGCCTGAACTTCAATGTAGCGCCCGAGCAGGAGGAAAAAGGTGAACATGCAAACGGACTCAAAGTACACTTCCTCGCCGCCAAAGACGGTTACCCACGCGCTGGCGAGGTAGGCGAGTCCGATGGCAATGGCAACCGGCACATCCATGGTCAGATGCCGGCTGCGGATATCCCGTTGGGCATTGCGGAAAAAAGGTGCAGCGCTGAAGAGCACCACGGGGGTAGCGACCAGAAGGCTGAACCAGCGAAAGAAGCTGACGAACTCGGGCGACAGCTCGCTGACCAGTTCGAAATAAAGGGGAAACGCCAGCATCATGCTCTGGAACGAACCGATTCCGGCAATGGCGAGGCGGATGAGCATGGACCGATGCTCGGCCTTGAGCGCCTGTTCCGCCTCGTCTGCCTGGTAGGGGCGGGCGGTGTAGCCGAGCTCGTGGATCGCGATCAGCAGGTCACTCAGCCGAACCTGATCCGGGGACCACACCAGGCGCGCACGTTGGGTGGTATGGTTTACCGAGAAGGAGTCGACACCGGGCTGCTGCTTCATATGGTTTTCAAGCAGCCAGATACAGGCGGCACAGGTGATGCCACCAATCAGCAGTTGCGCTTCCTGTGCGCCTTTTACCGGTGCAACAAACGACTCCTGAACCAGAGGGTGATCAAGCTCTCTGATTCGGTTCAGTTCCGCCGGGGTCAGCTGCTTTGGGGTAACGGCCGGTTTGGTCCGGAAATCATAGAACCCGGCGAGACCCTCGCTGCGAATGGTCTGGCACACCGCTTTGCAGCCCTGGCAGCAGAAGTGACGGGTAGAACCTTCGAGCTCGAGGGTGATGGGCGGCTCACCGTCCGCTGGCTCACCGCAGTGAAAGCAATCCAGCCTGGTCAACCTTGGGCAGACCCCCCGGCCTTGACTGTAATTCCGTCTTCAGCTGGCAGCCAGGCTTCGCCTTTTAATCGCCACTCGTTAGCTGGACCCCGTAGATCGTAGTACCAGCGGCCGTCTATGTCATTGAGGAGCTTACCGGCAAAGCGCCCTGGAGCGATTTGCTGGAATTGAACAGTGCGATCCTTGTCGGAAAGCGTTGGATGGAACAGGTTCAGGATCAGATACGGGAAATCCGCCGGACCCTCAACGGTGTTCAGGTTGACGGTGATATTTTTGCTCTGGAAATCAATCTGGGCCTCCATACCGAGATCTTCCGCCTTCTGGTCTCTTGCTATGGACATGTTAATTCCGCGCCCTTCTTTGGACCAGTCGTCGGTGACCATCGCATTTTCTGTGCTGACAGCGATAGTGATGGCAACGGCGCAGTAAATGATGGACGCCCCCGGAAAAATCAGCAGGAACCAGAACCAGGGTTGGCGGTACCAGGGTGCTACGGGTGTTTCAGTAGTCATAAATCAATGTCTCATTCAAACGGTCAGTGCTGCACGATCGACGATCAGCGCGTTGGACCGACAAATCGGCTTTCAGTTTCAAGGCTCAGCGAAGAATCGGTCTCGGATTGTGCCCTGAACAGGATATCGTTATTGGATTCGGTGATGGATTCCGGCGGCACGTCGACTACGGTCGGCAGTGAGCGGTTTTCACCACTTTCAACGGTTACCGAAGTGTCCGTCAGGATCCGGATCCCCTCCAGGCCAGTCACTGACAGAGTGAAGGTTTGGGGAACTTCGGTCATGTTGGCGATTTTTAGGGTGTAGGAGTTCTCAATCCGCCCCTCGCCATTGAAACTGTAAAGAGCACCGCGATCCCGAAGAGCATCCATCTGGGCTGGCACACGGGTGGCGATGGTGAAGATAATCGCGGCAATCATCAGTGACAGCACCGCGCCATAACCGAAGGTTCTTGGTCGCAGGAGTTTGGAGGTCTTGCCTTCAAGTTCATTCTCCGTGGTGTAACGGATCAGCCCCCTCGGGTAATTCATCTTGTCCATGATCTCGTCACAGGCATCAATGCACAGCGCACAGCCGATACATTCGTACTGAAGGCCGTCCCGGATATCAATGCCCGTAGGACATACCTGAACACACTGGCCGCAGTCGATACAGTCGCCCAGACCGGCCTCGGCCGGATCCACGCCTTTTTTGCGGCCGCCCCTGGGCTCGCCACGATTCGGATCGTAGGAAACCACGCGAGTGTTGGGGTCAAACATCACCGACTGGAAGCGGGCATAGGGGCACATGTAAAGACACACCTGCTCTCGCATCCAGCCGGCGTTGAGGTAGGTGGCAACGGTGAAGAAGCCGACCCAGAAATAGGCCCAGCCGTTGGCCTGCAGGGTGAACAGATCCGCGATCAGCTCGCGAATCGGATAGAAATAGCCGACAAATGTCAGCCCGGTAGCCAGTGCGATCAGAAACCAGACCGTATGCTTGGCGGATTTTTTCGCGACTTTGTTTGCCGAGCTGGGCGCCTTGTCCAGTTTCATGCGCTTGTTGCGGCTGCCTTCAATGCGCTCTTCAACCCACATGAAGATGAAGGTCCAGACGGTCTGGGGGCAGGTGTAGCCACACCAGACCCTGCCAAACAGCGTGGTAATGAAAAACAGGCCAAAGGCACAGATAATCAGCATCCCCGAGAGCAGGATGAAATCTTTCGGGTAAAAGGTGGCCCCGTATAAATGGAACTCACGGGCGGGAAGGTCAAAATGAATGAGTGGTTGCCCGTCCAGGGTGAACCACACAAACGCAAAGTACATGCCCATCAGCAGCGTCAGGCTGACATTCCGGATGCGTTGGAAGAAGCCTTTGACTTCCTTGACGTAAATCTTCTTACGGCTGGCGTATAGCTCGACGGTTCCGGATTTATTGTTGTTGTCGGAGGGGTCAGAGGACGGGTCAGAGGACGGGTCAACCTGTTTGACCGGGATCTCACTGCTCATCGTTACCTCCAGGGAAATGGTAATGCGGGGCAACAGGCCGTTAGGCTGCTGATCTTTTCAACCCTGTGCCCGCGGCGCAGGCACAGGGTTGAAAAGACCGAGCCGGGGCTCTTCACCCCGGCCGGCTGACTCAGTTCGAGAGGCTGTAGACGTAAGCCGCGAGAATCTGAATCTGATCGTCTGAAAGCAGACGATCCTGTGCAGGCATCTGGTTCTGGCGGCCGTGCACGACGGTCTCCCTGATCCACTCGTAGGTTGAACCATAGAGCCAGGTGTTGTCCGTCAGGTTGGGGGCGCCCATGGCCTCCATGCCTTTGCCCTCGGGACCATGACAGGCCACACAGGCCTGAGCGAAAACTTGTTCGCCTGCTTTGGCAGCTTCGGCGTCTTTTTCCCGACCGCTGAAGCTCAGAACATAGTTCACAACCTGATCCACCTGCTCGTTGGTCATGCCGGGCATGGTGCCCTTGGCCGGCATATTACCCATACGGCCATTGTGCAAGGTTTCCAGGATTGCTTCCGGTGTTCCGCCCCACAGCCAATCGTCGTCGGTCAGGTTGGGGAAGCCAACCTGGCCACGAGCGGCAGAGCCGTGGCAAACCGCACAGTTGTTGGCGAACAGACGCTGGCCTATTTTCATGGCATCGCTGTTTTCGGCCAGTTCGGGAACCGGAGTCTCACCGTACTGGGCGTATATCGGGCCGTATTTTTCCTCGGCCTCGGCGACCTCTGCTTCCCACTGATTAGTGGAAGTCCAGCCAAGCAGACCCTTATAGTTGCCCAGTCCCGGGTAGAGGGCCAGGTAACCGAGGGCGAAAACACAAGTGGCCAGGAACAGGTAAAACCACCACTTTGGCAGTGGGTTATCGTATTCCTCAATGCCATCAAAGGAATGGCCCATGGTGCGGTCGGTTTCGGTATCGGTTGTCTGGCTCTTGCGGGTTGCCCAAAGCAGCCACCAGCAGCCGAACACGGTACCGAGCACGATCACACTGATCCAGATGCTCCAAAAGGTACTCATTCTTTTTTCTCCGTTTTTTCCTGTTCGAGCGTACGCTTTTCCACGTCGTCATCGTCGAAGGGCAGGTGAGCTGCCTCGTCGTTGGCCTTCCTGCGGTGGGCGCTGTAGGCCCACCAGACGATTCCCAGGAAAACCGCCATTACCAGAAGTGTGTGAATGCCGCGTAACTCATTAATATCCATGGTTCACCGTCTGTCTGAAATCACAGTACCCAGCTGTTGCAGGTACGCGACCAGCGCTTCGATTTCGAATTTACCTTCCACCTGAGCGGCTGCTTCGGCAATCTGCTCGTCGGTGTAGGGCACGCCCAGAGTCTGAAGTGTCTCCAGCTTGGCAGCGGTCTTGCTGTGGTCGACCTTGTCTTCAAACAGCCAGGGGAATGCCGGCATGTTGGATTCAGGCACTACGCTGCGCGGGTCGTACAGATGCTGGCGCTGCCAGGCATCGGAGTAGCGTCCGCCAACACGGGCCAGATCCGGACCGGTGCGCTTGGAGCCCCACAGGAACGGGCGGTCATAAACAAACTCGCCCGCAACGGAGTAGTGGCCATACCGCTCGGTTTCCGCCCGGAACGGGCGGATCTGTTGGGTATGGCACACATGGCAGCCTTCGCGGATGTAGATGTCCCGGCCTTCCAGTTCGAGCGCTGACAGGGGCTCAAGCCCCTCTACCGGCTCGTTAACGTCTTTCTGGAAAAACAGAGGCACTACTTCGGCCAGAAAGCCGCCACTGATGGTCAGGATGATCAGTACGATCATCAGACCAATATTTTTTTCGACAATTTCGTGTTTCATCTGATCTCTCTCCCGTTACGCCGGCTGAGTTGCCGCGTTATCTTGCGCAACCGCATCTTTCTGACGCACGGTCATGTACACGTTGTAAGCCATGATCAGCATGCCTGACAGGAAGATGACGCCGCCGAGGAACCGGACGAAGTAGCCAGCGTAGGATGCCTCAAGAGATTCAACGAAGCTGTAGGTCAGCGTGCCGTCTTCGTTAACCGCACGCCACATCAGGCCCTGCATGATGCCGTTAACCCACATTGCAACGATGTACAGTACGGTGCCCACAGTGGCGAGCCAGAAGTGCACGTTGATCATCGCTGTGCTGTACATGCCCTGGAGTCCCCAAAGCTTCGGTACCAGGTGATAAACCGCGCCGATACTGATCATGGCTACCCAGCCCAGAGCACCGGAGTGAACGTGGCCGATGGTCCAGTCAGTGTTGTGGGAGAGTGCGTTCACGGTCTTGATGGACATCATCGGACCTTCGAAGGTGGACATGCCGTAGAACGACAGGGAAACCACCAGGAAGCGCAGAATCGGGTCAGTGCGCAGTTTGTGCCATGCGCCTGACAGAGTCATCATGCCGTTGATCATGCCACCCCAAGAAGGTGCGAGCAGAATCAGGGACATCACCATGCCGGCTGTCTGTGCCCAGTCCGGCAGGGCGGAGTAGTGCAGGTGGTGGCCGCCGGCCCATACATAGGTTGCGATCAGGGCCCAGAAGTGAACGATCGACAGGCGATAGGAGTAGACCGGACGATTGGCCTGCTTGGGAACGAAGTAGTACATCATGCCCAGGAAACCTGCGGTCAGGAAGAAGCCTACTGCGTTATGTCCATACCACCACTGCATCATGGCGTCGGTAACGCCCGCATAGGCAGAGTAGGACTTGAACGCACCGGCTGGCAGCGCCATGTTATTCCCGATATGAAGCACTGCAACGGTCAGGATAAAGGCGCCATAGAACCAGTTAGCCACATAGATATGCGGTGTGGCCCGTTTCATGATGGTTCCGAAGAACACCAGAGCGTACGTCACCCAGACGACCGCAATGGCGATATCGATCGGCCACTCCAGTTCGGCGTATTCCTTTGAAGTGGTAAGGCCCAATGGCAGGGTAATGGCTGCCGCGACAATGATCGCCGTCCAGCCCCAGAAAGTGAACGCAGCCAGGCTATCCGAAATCAGTCGAGCCTGGCACGTGCGCTGAACGACATAATAGGAGGTAGCAAACAGGGCACTTCCACCAAAGCCGAAAATAACGGCGTTGGTATGCAGCGGCCGGAGACGGCCGAAGTGGGTAAAGGGCAGGTCGAGGTTGAGGGACGGCCAGACCAGCTGTGCTGCGATCAGCACACCCAGCGCCATACCTACAATACCCCATACCACTGTCATGATGGCGAATTGTCTCACCACCTTGTAGTTGTATGTCAGGTTTGCATTTACTGTGCTCATAGCCTTACCAATGGGTTTAAAGTGGGGAAATATGCGGGCGCAAGTATGGAGAAACGATTAGCTGTTTGCAATGACTCAGGTCAACTCCTGACATCCGTCAAATGCGCCGAAATCAGCAACATGGCTTCCTTTTCAGTGCCGTTTTTGGAGTTGTTTCAGCGCAGGGAATGTGTGTTGCCTGAGTGCAATGATAGTCGCTTAATTGGATGAGGTGAATTCTGTGAAGTTGATTAAGACCAAAGGCTATGAAAGTAATCCGGAAGTTGTACTGATTCTGGCTCACGGCGCCGGGGCGCCGGCTGATTCTGCCTTTATGGAGGAGCTTTCTCTGGCCCTCAGCCGGGAAGGCATCGTAACCGTCCGTTTCGAATTCCCCTACATGCAGAAGCGACGAGCCGACGGCCGAAAGCGCCCGCCGGATCGGGAGCCGGCATTGCTTGAGCATTTCTCCAGTGTGGTTGATGCGGTTCGCGCCGAGCTTGGGGCGGAGTGCAAGGTTCTGGTGGGCGGCAAGTCCATGGGTGGGCGCATGGCAAGCATCCTGGCCAGCCAGCGCAATGGGATCGATGGCGTTACGTGCTTTGGCTACCCTTTCCACCCACCGGGTAAGCTGGACCGGTGGCGCACCGGCCACTTTCAGGAATTGAAATCGCCCATGCTGGTCCTGCAGGGAACAAGGGATCCATTTGGCAAGCCCGCCGAAATGGTCGGCCATGAAAAGGAGCTCGAAGCGATCCGGCTACACTGGCTGGAGGGTGGCAATCATGATTTCCAGCCGCTGAAAAGCCAACCTCATACCCAAAGCGAACTGGTCGCCGAAGCTGCCCGAGAAACCCGGGCCTTTATAAATCAGGAGCTGGTGACCTGACGGTTACTCCACTTCACTGGTCTCAGAGAGCAGGGCACGGTTGCGGCCCTCACTCTTTGCCCGGTACAGGGCTTCATCCGCTCGCTCAAATAGCTGGCTCTGATCTTCGCCGGGGCCAAGAGAGGCGATCCCGGCGCTCAGGGTCATTCTCACCTCGGTGCCGTCCGGCGCCAGTACCGGCGTGTTCGCAATGTCCGCAAGCAGTGCCGAGCAGACCTTTCGGGCTCCAGTGGCGCTGGTGCCTGGTAGCAAAAGCGCGAACTCCTCCCCGCCAAACCGGATCGCGACATCCCTGGGGCGTTTTACGTGGCGGGTCAGTATTTCGGCAATAAATTGAAGGCAGGTGTCCCCAAAACCGTGGCCCCAGGTATCGTTGATGTTCTTGAAATGGTCAGCGTCTACCAGGGCCAGTGTCAGTGGGTGTCCCGTGCGGCGGGCTTCCGCGCACAGCTCCGGGAAAATGTTGTCCAGATGCCTCCGGTTATGCAAGCCGGTGAGTGCGTCGTTGAGGCTCATGGTTGACAGTTTTCGATTTGCCTTCTCCAGTTCTCGCATGGTGTTTCGCAACTGGGCAGTGCGCTCGTGCACCTTGAATTCCAGCTCCGTCCTTGCACTGTGCTCCACGTCCAGCAGCTTCTGGCTGAGCAGGCGCCACCGCTGCACCATGGCATAGTTCAGCAGAATGACCTGTCCACCCACCGCCGATTGCATCAGGGCTTCCCGCGCCAGGAAGTCGGTCAGATAGCCGAAGGCCGCCAGGGCGTATATCAGGCCACCAACCAGCATGATCAACCAGGCCAGCAAATACCACATGGCAGGCTGATACCCTTGCTGCCATCGAATTGCTGCAATCATGAACAGGCTTGAAATGACAGTCAGCGCCAGGACGGTGTTAAGCAGAATCGTCTTGTTGTAAGGCAGGATCAGGGCCAGGGCCAGAAATCCGATGCAAAACCAGGCCTGACCCTTGAGGACGGTCTCAGGGATTGTTCCTTTATCAATTTCCAGGAACGAGCGGCCAAAAAGTATCATGGCCAGGGCGCAAAGTGACAACGACAGGGGGATGGAGGTATTGGCAAAGCTGGCGTTGTCCGGCCAGAAATACTGGTTGGCGAAGCCGCCCATGGCGAACAGGAAAAGCCCGAGCGCTGCCAGGTAAAAGGCGTTGTAGAAGTAATAGCCGGTTCCGGAGCTGAAGAAGAGCAGCAGGTTGAAGACGGCAAAGACCAGAAGCGCCCCGTAGAAGAGTCCGTGGGTAAGGGTCAGGTGATTGCTGCCTGAAATGACTTCGGCAGCCGTCTCGAAACTGAGTGGCACGTTCAGGGCGCCATTGCTGTGAACACGGAGGGTTAAAGAGCGGGTCTCACCGCCGTCCAGCGTGACGGGAAGCAGGAAATACCGGTAATCCACCGCCCGTGATGCAAAAGGTCGTTGATCTCCGGTAGCAATCGTCTCTGTAGTATCATTCGCCGTTTGCCAGAAAGTGACCTCGTCAAGCAGGGGGTAATTGAGCTTCAGATACCAGACAGCGCGCTCGGTCCCGGAATTCCTGACGTCCAGATGGACCCAGTACACGGAGCTGGTGTGACTGAAAACCAGGTCCCGCCCGTGTGCCGGTTTCCATTCAATATCGACGGGTAGCTGGTCCGGCGCCGTTGCGTCATGGCCGGGTGCGCCGGGAGGGGCGCTGTAATAACAGACGTATTGCATAAGGGATGCGCGGGCTGCACTATCGGTTGCCTCCAGGGTCGGGCATCCCGCCAGGACGGATCCGGTATCTGGCAGTGCCAGGGCCGGGATCAGCGATAGGCTGATAATGGCAATCAAGCGCAAAACGGACGACATTCAAGACTTCCCGCGGTTATCAGAGCGGGAAGTGTAGCCAGAGAAGACAATCTACGCTGTTAAACAGATTCAACTTTTACGGGTTGGTCTCCAGACCTTATTTCGGATAGTGCATGGAACAGATTCTCGTGTTTTGTCGGCCCGGCTTTGAAACCGAAGCCGGCCGTGAAATAACCGACTCCGCCGCGGAACGGGGTATCTTCGGCTATTTCGAGCCTGTTAAAGATCAGGGGCTGGTGCGTTTCTACCCGGCTGCGCCTGAAACTCCGGATGATCTGATGGCGCGCGTCGCCCTCGATGATCTGGTTTTCGTCCGTGACTGGATGGTGGTGCTGGGGGAATTCAGTCTCCCGGAAGCGGACCGTGTTGGTGCCGTAATAGAAGGGCTCAGGGGCCTCGGGCGCGGTTACCCCGGTTGCGCGCGGCTGGAAGTCCGGTTGCCGGAAAATAACGCGGATGGTGATCTTGGTAACTTTGCCCGAAAGTGGGTATCGCCTCTCTCCCGTGGCTTGCGAGGAGCTGGCCTGCTCAAGGCCGACCAGAATGCTTCGGCCCCGGCCCGCCTCGAGGTGTTCCTGCCGGATTTCGCCTCGGTGGTTGTCGGTTTCAGTCTGGCGGATAACCGCGCCCGGTATGTCGGTGGTATACCGCGACTTCGGTTGCCAGCTTCAGCGCCCAGCCGGTCCGCCCTGAAACTTGAGGAAGCCTGGAAGGTCTTTCTGCCACCTGATCAGGAACTGGACTACCTTGGTGGCGGCAAAAAAGCCGCTGATCTGGGAGCCGCCCCCGGAGGCTGGACCTGGCAGCTGGTGCACCAGGGCATGATGGTAACCGCTGTCGACAACGGCCCCATGAACCCTGAGCTGATGGCGTCGGGGCAGGTGGAGCATGTGGAAGCGGATGGCTACGGCTGGCGCCCCAAAAGGGGTATCGACTGGATGGTCTGCGATATTGTGGATCAGCCCCGGAAAACGGCGAAGCTGGCTGTAACCTGGCTGGGTGAGGGGCTTTGTCGTTACACGGTCTTCAATCTCAAGTTGCCGATGAAGAAGCGGTACGACGAGTGGTTGATCTGTCGGGATATCCTCGTAAATGGCCTGAGTGCGGCGGGCATCGGCTTTCGTCTTAAGGCCCGCCACTTGTATCATGACAGAGAGGAGATTACCTGCTTCATTGAGCGCACTGGCTAGAAGGCGCTTTGCTCGAGCACGGTGATGTGTTCTTCTTCGTCCATCATGGGGATGAGCTCCAGCATGAGCTCGCGGCGTTCATCGGAGTGAAACCAGCGGTCCCAATCCGCTTCGGATCGCCAATTGGCCAGGGTAAACCGGTGATTGGGGTCATGGCTGTCTGCCAGGGTTTCTCCGGAAATAAAGCCGGGCGCACTCACAGCCTGCTGCAGAACCTTACGGGAACGTTCTTCGTAAGCTGCTTCCAGGGTTTCAGCAATATGACGTTCAATCAGAACCCGGATCATGACAAACCTCCAAGTGTTTTAACTGTTATAAACAATAATTTAGCAGGTTTTTACGAAAAATCAGGTTCAATGACAGGAGATGTAGTGTGAGTGCAATCGAATACGATGCAGAGCTGGATGCCCGGGGCCTGTTCTGCCCGGAACCAGTCATGATGCTGCATAACCGTATTAACGATGTTCAACCCGGTGGCGTGTTGCGGGTTGTGGCCACCGACCCCTCTACCACCCGGGATATCCCGCGTTTCTGCCAGTTTCTCGGCCACGAACTCGTCCATCAGGCCGAATCCGACGATCTGTTCATCTACCTGATACGCAGGGGGGAGTAGCCCCTCTGCTATACCTCCGAGTCCAGTTTCTGGAGGTGGCCGAGGAATTCCTCCCGATCCATTTCTCCGAGCACCCTGTGCTGGGGCAGTTCCTGGCCGTTACCGCGATAGAACAGAATAGCCGGGGGGCCGAAGAGGCCGAGTTCGTCCAGCATTGCCTGCTGTTCAGGGGTGTTGTCGGTCATATCGATCTGCAGCAGGGTGTAGGGGCTAAGCGCCTGGATTACATCCGGCTTGCTGAAAACATTGCGTTCCATAACCTTGCAGGAGATGCACCAGTCGGCGTAGAAGTCCAGCAGAACGGGCCGTCCCTGTTCGCGGGCCTGTTGGAGCATCGCCTCGATTTCACCGGGCTGTTTCACGCGCACAAAATCCGCGTGCTGGACACCGGCATTGCCGGCCCCGCCGAATGACGCGGAGGCGACCGTAAAGGGCGCTAGAGGTTTCAGCGGGTCATTGGCCCCGGCCACAGCACCGGCAAGCAGAGCCAGGCCATAGGCGAAAAGAACCAGCCCCAGCCCCTTCCGGGTCCGTTCCCAGCCGGCCCTGGCAGCATCAAAGGCGCCAAGCTGCACGCCGGTTATGGCGATAAGAAGGCCCCAGAGCGTCAGTGCCAGCCAGCCAGGTACCAGTCGCTCCACCAGCCAGATCGCCACGGCCAGCAGCATCACACCATAGAAGTGCTTCACTGCGGTCATCCAGTGGCCGGTAGTCGGCAGCAATTTTCGCCCCCCGACCGCCACAAGAATCAGCGGAATGCCCATGCCAAGGCCGAGCGCAAACAGGGCCACTCCGCCGATCACGGCGTCCTGGGTTGTGGAGATATACAGCAGGCTGCCAGCCAGGGGCGCCGAGACACAGGGCGAGACGATCAGGGCCGATAGGGCGCCGATGCCGAATATGCTGAATACCCGGCTGCCGGTGAGCCGGTGACTGGCATCATTGAGGGGCTCACGAATGAAGCGTGGCAGCTGGATCTCGAAGAGATCGAACATGGACAGGGCAAAGACGACGAACAGCAGGGCAAAGACGCTCAAAACCCAGGGAGATTGCAGTTGTGCCTGCAGATTAAAGCTGGCTCCGAGCAGACCCGTCAGCACGCCGGCCGCTGCATAGGTCAGTGCCATGCCCAGAACATAGCTGCCCGACAGGAGCAGGGCATGGCTGGTTGTCCGGGTGTTTCTGCCAGAAACCAGCGATGAAATAATCGGCACCATCGGCAGTACGCAGGGGGTGAAGGTTAACCCCAGCCCCAGCAGCAGAAACACGCCTGCAATGACGAGCGTCGATTGCTGTGCAAGAAAGCCTGCAAGTCCGGTGGCGGTTTCAGTGTCCACGGGTGCGCTGCCGCCCCCCGAAAAACCCGCTGCTGAAGCTGTTGGCGAGCCGGAGCCACCACTACCCTGATAGAAAAGTACATCCCGGGTCTGGGGCGGGTAGCACAGCCCCGCCTTTGCGCAGCCCTGATAGGTTACCTGCAGTTCTGCCTCCCGGACGCCGGCTGGAAGCGAGATCGGAACACGGGCTTCAATCGGATCAAAAAAGACCGTGGTCTTGCCGAAGAATTCGTCTTCGGTCACCGTTCCCGGCGCCGAAAACGCGGGTTCCCCAAGTCCGACATCGGGATTGGTGGCGGTAATGCTGACACGTTCGCGATAAAGATAGTGCCCGGGTGTGATATCCCAGGTGAGAACCACCGTGTCTGCGTCGGTGGTGAAACTGAAGGGCAGAGCTTCGTCGACCGGGAGGAAATCATTACCCTGGCCGCCAAACAGGGAACTCCCGTTGCCGCCGAGGGCCCAGGCAGAAGGGGAGGCCAAAAGCATCAGGGCGAGTGCCAGGAACAGGTTCAACGGATTCACCCATTGGCATTTCATCTTCTTTACTGCAGCGAAAGCCATCATTGATTGTAAGATTTCCCGGTTAGTGTCTGTTTGATCAGAGTCTCTAAAAGTCGGATTGTTACAGCATTACAGCCGCCGGTTCACGCCAGCAGTGGACACGAGGGGATGGGCAAAGTTCCCTCTGGTATTGGGGGCGGTAAAGTCGCACAATAGCCACCCAATGAATCACAGTCCAAATGATCTTATCATGCTGTTTAATGACCAGTTCCGGGAAGCATACCGGACAGTTCTGGTCAAAGGCAGCGATGAACCTGAATACTTGCCTGCGAGCGATCCGGAAGGTCTCGCACAGGTCGTCTTTGCTCATGGTTATTATGCCAGCGCTTTGCATGAAATAAGCCACTGGTGTATTGCTGGTGAGTACCGGCGCACACTTCACGACTATGCTTACTGGTACTGTCCGGATGGCCGTACACTGCAGCAGCAACAGGCTTTCGAGCAGGTTGAGGTCAAGCCCCAGGCCATTGAATGGTTGTTTGCGGTGGCTGCAGGTTTCCGTTTTCACATCAGCGTGGATAACCTCTCGGGAGCTGGCGCCGCCAATGAAGAGCGGTTCCGTCACAATGTGCGGATCCAGGCGGGCGAGTATCTGGACCGGGGGTTGCCGCCCCGGGCACAGGCGTTTTTCGATACGCTGGCAACATTTTACGGTACCGGAGAAATCCTTGAAGAGCGCTGGCAAGAAGATGCCCGGCGCATCGCTCCGTTATATTCTGAATCAGGACATTCCAGGAAAACTGAGACTCTATGACATCTGACCCAAAACACACCGGCGACCTGAGATTCAGCGATCTGAACCTCGACAAGCGCTTGCTGGATGCCATCACGGCTATCGGTTTTGAATATTGCACACCCATCCAGGCGGAAACACTGCCCTGGACGCTGGCCTGTGAGGATCTGATTGGCCAGGCCCAGACCGGCACCGGAAAAACCGCAGCGTTTCTGATTACGGCGATTCAAAGCCTTCTGGAGACGCCGATTCCCGAAACAGACCGGTTTGCGTCAGAGCCGCGGGTGCTGGCCCTGGCACCGACACGTGAGTTGGCCATGCAGATCGCCAAGGACGCAGAGCAGTTGTGCCAGCACACCGGCCATAATGTGGTGACGGTTGTGGGCGGCATGAACTATGACAAGCAGCGGGACCAGCTGCAGAACGAGATCGTCGATATTCTCGTGGCGACTCCGGGGCGCCTGATCGATTTTCTCGGCTCCCAGGACGTATTTCTGGACCAGCTCGACATCCTGATTCTTGATGAAGCTGATCGTATGCTGGACATGGGCTTCATTCCGGACGTGAAGCGCATTATCCGCAAGTGCACACCCAAGGATGAGCGCCAGACACTCCTGTTCAGCGCCACCTTCAACCAGGACGTGCTGAATCTTGCCTCCATGTGGACGAGTAATGCAGAGTTCGTGGAGATAGAACCGGAACAGAAAACGGCGGAACGGGTTGAGCAGACGGTGTACCTGGTGGGCGACGATGAAAAACTTCCGGTGCTGGTCAATTTTCTCAAGCGTCCGGAAGTGGAAAAGGCGCTGGTGTTTGCCAACCGCCGGGATCAGTGCCGTGACCTGGAAGAGGATCTGCGGAACCAGGGAGTCAAGGTGGCCCTGATGTCCGGTGAGATCGCCCAGAACAAACGCCTCAAAACCCTGGACCAGTTCAAAAAGGGCAGCATCCAGGTGCTGGTTGCCACCGATGTGGCCGGCCGTGGCATTCACGTGAACGGCGTGACCCATGTGTTCAACTACAATCTACCGGATAATGCCGAAGATTATGTGCACCGTATCGGGCGTACTGGCAGGGCTGGCAAGCATGGCGTTTCCATCAGTTTTGCCGGTGAGGACGATTCGTTCGCGCTGCCGGCCATCGAGACCTATATCAGCCAGAAACTGAAAACCGCGGTGCCTGATGAGGCACTCATGACCGCAATGGACAACCCGCCGATTACCCGCAAGCGCGGCCGACGCCCACAGGGTTCCGGCGGCCGTGGCCAGGGCGGACGTAATCAGCGTCAGCGCAGGAACTGACAGGGCCGGACATCATTATGTTGATCGTAGCAGATGAAAACATTCCCCTATTGGACTCCTTTTTTGGTGACATGGGGGAGATTCGCAGGGTTTCCGGCCGTTCCATGTCGGGCGAGGATGTCCGGGACGCCGACATACTGCTGGCTCGTTCGGTCACCAGGGTAAACCGTGAGCTTCTGGAGGGCAGTCGGGTCAGGTTCGTGGGAACAACTACCATCGGTACCGATCACGTCGATCTCGACTGGCTCGAACAGGCGGGGATTCGCTTCTCTGCGGCGCCGGGCTGCAACGCCAACAGTGTGGCCGAATACGTGCTATCTGTGCTGTCACTGCATGCTGAAAGGCGCGGGCTTTCAGACTGGTCCCAGCTCAGCGTTGGCATCGTGGGTGTCGGCAATGTTGGCGGTGAGCTGGCCCGCAAGCTTGACCGCCTCGGATTCGATGTGCGTCTTTGCGATCCGCCAAGAGCGGACCGGGAAGAGGACAATGAGGAGTTTGTAGCGCTGGAAGAGGCCATGAAGTGTAATGTGGTGTCCCTGCATACACCCCTGACCCGCGAGGGAGATCACCCCACTTTGCATATGATCGGCAACGCCGAACTTGAGACCCTGGGTGCGAACCAACTCCTGATCAATGCTGGTCGGGGCGAGGTCATCGACTCGTCAGCGTTGCTGGCCCGCCTTGAACAGGGCAATGCGCCCGTCGTCGTGCTGGACGTTTGGGAGCAGGAGCCGAGGATTCATCCTGAGCTGGTTGACCGGGTCTGGCTGGCAACACCGCATATTGCCGGGTACAGTCTGGAAGGCAAGGTTCAGGGAACGGAAATGATCTATCAGGCTCTGAGCCAGTTCCTGGGCCTGCCGGTTCGCAAAAAAGCGGGCCAGTTTCTGCCGGAGCCAGCACTCAGCAAGATTTCCTTTACCAGCTCTGCCGAGGAGGAGGATGCAATTCGAATTGCACTGAGGGCCTGTTACGACCCTCGCCGGGACGATGCGAAACTTCGTAACACCATGGCAGGGTCTCCAGAAGAGCGGGGAGCGGCGTTTGACAGACTGCGCCGGGACTATCCGGTTCGTCGGGAGTGCTCAAGCCTCAAGATTCAGCTCAAGGGCACCAGCAAGTCCCTGCAGGACAGTTTCCGGGCTATCGGATTCAAACTGAAAATCTGATCTTAGCCAGTTCCTGATAAAGAAAGCCGGAGTCCATGGGGCCCCGGCTTTTTTGTTTACAGCCTGGCGCTCTGCAACGCCTGTATGCGGTCTTCCAGTGGCGGATGGGTCATGAACAGGGCACTCAGGCCGCCCCGGGCCCCGCGGTTAATGCCAAATGCCTGGAGGCTGTCGGGCATCTGGTCCGGCACCTCGCTTTCCTGCTTCAGCCTCGCCAGCGCGCTGATCATGGCTGAGCGGCCTGCCAGCTGGGCACCGGCGATATCCGCCCGGAATTCCCGGCGACGGGAGAACCAGAACACGATCGTACTGGCAAGTATACCCAGGACGATCTCGGCAACGATGCTGACCGCGAAAAAGCCGAGGCCATGTCCGCTTTCATTCTTGAAAATCACCCGGTCGACAAAGGAGCCGATCACCCGGGACGCGAAGATGACGAAGGTATTCACCACACCCTGAATCAACGCCAGTGTCACCATGTCACCATTGGCAACATGGCCGATTTCGTGGCCCAGGACCGCCCGAATCTCATCCTTGTTAAAGCGGTGCAAAAGCCCTTCACTGACCGCGACTAGTGCGTCGTTCTTGTTCCAGCCCGTTGCAAAGGCATTGGACTGGGACGCAGGAAAAATCGCGACTTCCGGCATGCCGATACCGGCGTTTTTGGCCAGCTGCGCCACAGTATCCACGAGCCAGCGTTCGGCAGGAGTGCGCGGGGAATCAATGACCCGGGCCTTGGTGCTCCACTTGGCCATTCGCTTGGAGATCAGCAGCGACACGATGGCGCCGGCGAATCCGAAGACCGCAGCGAAAGCCAGCAAAGAGCCATACTGAATACCATTCTGGGCGAGGTAGCTGTCCACGCCCAGCAGTCGCAGTGTGAAACTGGCGACAAGGATTACAGCAAGGTTGGTTGCCAGAAACAGCAGAATACGCATGTGGGTTCCCTGATCAGTTCGTCACAGAAAATAAAGCCGTCATTCAGACCGTTATATGCGGTCGCGGTTCAATCAATCAACGAGCTTACGGTGATTTAATAAATGCCGCGGTCCGCGAAGAAGGTTGTCTGCATGATCTGGCTGATTCGGCCGGAATTGCCGCTGCGCAGCGCCGTTCTGATCAGATGAATGTGAGTGGAGAGATCTTCTTTGACTGAAGGAGGCAGGGCGCTGGCCGGGCCTTCTTCGGGGGCTCCGAAGTCCCTGGCCAGAGCCTGCGGCGCCGGGGCACTCAGGCGAATAAAGGCGTCTCGGGTCAGTACAGCCTGATCCAGTGCTTCCTGGCGAATGGTGTCTATGTACCTGAGCAGGCCTTCCTCCGAAAGCCAGAGGAGGGCGCCAAAACAGGCCATGTGCCGTTTGCTGTGGAGACCAAACTCGTCCGGCTCATCCGGGCCAGCGATGTCCTCGACAAACAGGTTTATACGCCGCGGGAAGGCGCCATACAACTGCACCAGGGCAATGGCCGCATCCTTGTAGAATTCCTCGACGTGAATATCCGCCATGGTTTTCCCCGTTATTGCTGGTATTGGCCAAGGAAATTGCCGAGCCGGCCCATGGCATCCTCGAGGGTATCTTCCCTGGGCAGGAACACGACTCTCAGGTGCTGCCTGTCATCGATATTGAAGGCCGACCCCTGCACCAGGAGGATCTTCTCCTGCAACAGCAGGTCCAGAACCAGTTTCTCGTCGTTCACGATAGGGAAGTGCTTGGGATCCAGTTTCGGAAACAGGTAAAGCGCACCCTGGGGTTTGACGCAGCTCACGCCCGGAATGTCGTTAAGCATGCGCCAGGCGGTTTCCCTTTGTTCGTAGAGCCGCCCGCCTGGCGTCACCATATCGTTGATGGACTGGTAGCCTCCCAGGGCTGTCTGAATGGCCAGTTGGGCCGGAACGTTGGCACACAGGCGCATATTCGAGAGCATGTCGATGCCTTCGATCAGATCTTTCGCCCGGTGTTTTGCGCCACTGACGATCATCCAGCCCGAGCGGTAACCCGCTGCCCGGTAATTCTTGGACAGGCCGTTATAGGTAAAGAACAGCACGTCGTCGGCCAGCGAGGCGGTCGAGATGTGCTGGGTACCGTCATAGAGGATCTTGTCGTAGATCTCGTCCGACAGAATGATCAGGTTGTGCTTGCGGGCCAGTTCGATGACCTGCTCGAGAAGCTCCTTTGAATACACTGCCCCGGTCGGATTGTTGGGGTTGATCAGAACAATGGCACGGGTCCGCCGGGTGATCTTCTTGCGGATATCGTCAATATCCGGAAACCAGTCCTGCTGTTCGTCGCAGCGATAGTGCACGGGCTTGCCGCTGGAAAGTGTGACGGCTGCGGTCCACAAGGGGTAGTCGGGGGCCGGGATCAGGACTTCGTCGCCGGTATTCAACATGGCCTGCATCGTCATAACGATCAACTCGCTGACGCCGTTGCCCAGGAAAATATCGTCGATATCGACCTTGTCGATACCCCGCTGCTGGCAGTAGTGCATGACCGCCTTGCGGGCGGAGAACAACCCCTTCGACTCCACATAGCCCTGGGCCTGGTGCATGTTGTAGATGACGTCCTGCTGGATTTCTTCCGGGACATCCAGTTCGAACGCTGCAGGGTTGCCAATATTAAGCTTGAGTACCCGGTGACCCTCTTCCTCTAGCCGGCGTGCCTCCCGCAGAACCACGCCACGGATTTCATAACACACGTTATCCAGCTTGGCGGATTTGTAGTAGTTCTGCATAAGACCCGGACGTCCTTCTTTTGAGATCGAAAAATGACACCTGCCAACACGACAGGCCTTTATTCTAGCGGAGCGAGGCCCGGCGGCAACAGGGGAATTATGATGAATTGTGGCGTGTTAAGGCAGATTTAGCACACAAACCTGAACCGGTTTTTAAAAATGATCGCCGTAGAGCCTGCATTGCCATGGTTTTTTGGTCTGTGTTGTGAACAATGGAGTCACGACGAACACAAACATCGAAGGGAGAGCTCCATGGCAGGCGAGACGGTCTACGATTTTACGGTAAGGGATATCAAGGGTAATGAACAAAGCATGGCAGAGTACCGGGGCAAGGTGCTCCTGATCGTGAATACCGCGAGTAAATGTGGTTTCACACCGCAATTCGAAGGCCTGCAGTCCCTGCACAACGAATTGGGGAGTAAGGGGTTTGAGGTTCTGGGTTTTCCCTGCAACCAGTTCCTTAATCAGGACCCGGGCGACGAGGATGCAATTAGCCAGTTCTGCAGTCTCAACTACGGGGTCGACTTCCCCATGTTTTCCAAGGTCGAAGTCAACGGTGATGGCGCACACCCACTGTTTCGTTTTCTCAAGCATGAAGCCAAGGGACTGATGGGGTCGGAAAAGATCAAGTGGAACTTCACCAAGTTCCTGGTAGCTCCCGATGGCAAGGTAGTCCGTCGCTATCCGCCTACAACCAAGCCGGAGGATATTCGGGCCGACATCGAGAAACTGTTACCGGCCTGAAGGCCGCGGTCAAATCGCGGGGCGCCAGCGGTCGATGACCGTCCTGAGCTCTTCGCGCTTGTACGGCTTGGTAATGTAGTCGTTCATGCCTGAGGCGAGGCAGTCCTCGCGGTCGCCCTGCATCACATTTGCGGTAACAGCGATGATCGGCAGGTCTTTCCATTCCGGGTTTTGCCGAATCCTCTGTGTTGCTTCGTAGCCGTCCATAACCGGCATCTGGCAATCCATCAGTACCAGGTCATAGTGGTTGTTTTCCAATGCCTGTATGGCCTTGAGGCCGTTCTCTGCGTGATCTGTGCGATGGCCGAGTTTCTTGAGCAGGCTGACGGCCACCATCTGGTTGACCTGATTGTCCTCCACCAGAAGGACCGACAGGGACTGTTCGGTGCCGGTTTGTTCTTCCGGGGCGGCGTCAGGAGTGGCGCGATCGTCACTGGCCATCACGCCCGCGGCCCGAGCAAGGCAACGGAAAAGCTCATTCCGCCGCAATGGCAGCGACAGAAGCTGGTAACGTCCCCTGGCCGGAGGCAGGGTGCCGGTAGCGTCAGCAAGGATCACGCCGGCGCCTTGCCAGTCGGCCGCGAAGGCCAGGGTTTCCTCATCGTCGGCGCTGGCCAGCGCCAGCAGAATGCCCTCCGGATGCCGGCTTGCACCCCGGACAGGAATGCCCCGCTTCCGAAGCTCAGCCTCAATGGCTGAACGGTGCGGGTTTTCCGGGGGGATGGCCATGGCAATGCCGATGTCCCTGACTCGGGCGTCCACCCGGGGAAGATCCTGGTCTTCGCCGGCCTCATGGACCGGCAGAGGCAGGGTTACGGTGAAGTGAGTGCCGTTGCCTTGCCGGGAATCCACCAGAATCTGGCCATGCATGCGTTCCACAAGCTGGCGGCAAAGTGTCAGGCCCAGACCGGTGCCACCATACAGGCGGGTAGTTTCCGCGTCAGCCTGGGAAAAGGGCGAGAAGATACGGTGCAGGCCTTCACTGGACATGCCGATCCCGGTGTCCACCACGTCGATTCTCATGCTGCCGCCGGAATAGGCCGCCCGGATCTTTACGCCGCCTTCGTCGGTAAACTTGATGGCGTTGCTCAAAAGATTGTTGAGCACCTGGCGGACCCGTGTCGGGTCACCCAGGAAGTTCTCCGGCAGGTCAGGATCAATTTCGGTAACCAGGTAAATGTGTTTCCGGCGGGCCTGCTGGGCGTGGAGTGTGGCGCATTCCTCAATCAGGTGCCGGACGCTGAACGGGATGTTTTCCAGGCTGAGTTTACCTGCCTCTACCTTTGAAATATCCAGGATGTCATTCAGCAGCCCCAGCAGATTCTCGCCGGCGTTCAGGGCGATTTCCATCCGGTTGCGTTGTGCAGGGTCCAGTTCGCCCTCAAGCGCCAGGCCCAGCATGCCCAGAACGCCATTGAGGGGCGTGCGGATCTCGTGGCTCATGCTGGCCAGGAAATTGGCCCTTGCCCTTGCCCGGCGAACCGCATCTTCCTTGGCTTTCACCAGGGCGCGGTTACCCCGTTGCAGGGCTTCGTTCTTCTCGGAGATTTCCCGGGTACGGTCCTCCACTTCCTGCTCAAGCTGGGTGGAGTAGTTCTTCATGGCACTTTCTGCGTGCCGGAGCTGGGCAAGGCTGGAGTCGATGGTTTCGAGATGCTGGTTGATGATCCCCACCATGGTCCCGATCTCGTCTTCCCGGTGGTTTGCCGGGATCGGCAGCCTGACTTTTTCGGGAGAGCTGGCCCGCACCTGGCTCAGTGCGCTGATGACGTTGAGCATGGGGCGGGTAAGCACGAAATAGAAGATGGCCAGCAAGGCTGCGGACAGGATGAGGCTCTTGAGAAGCCCGCTGATGAGCGTGTAGCCGGCCCGCTGGAGAAACAGCGCGCCATAGTGATAAGTGTCGATGGTGACGATCAGGTGGCCGAGTGACAGATCCTCAAGTTGTGGAACCTGCAACTCCTGTCGGAATACCCGGTCAGAGCCAAATAGCAGGTCACTGACCCAGCGATAGGGCGACTCCGGGCTGCTTTTGCTCGACGCAGCCATGGTCTCGTCGTCGTTGTCTGTGATCCGTGCATCGATGGTGGCGGGATGGCGAAGCAGGCCATCGAGTAATTCCTCCGCCAGCCGCACATCAATATTGTAGGCAATCTGGGACGCGGGGCTGTTGCTGATATCGATCAGCGCGTGGATCTCATTCTCCATCGATTCCTTTGCGCTGAAGTAGTCCAGGGTAATCTGGACAACATTCAGCACCAGCCCGAGGACCATGGCAACCAGTACCGTGTCCCGGGTCAGTCGATAGGAAAGTCGTTGTTTGAAGCCCTTGCTCACGGGTTTGCACTGTCCCTGTTGGCGGGCCTGCAATGGCGACCCGTTCTGTGCCTTCAGTCGTCGTAATCGGCCTTTTTCTTCCACTCGTCATCGTGGAGGAAGGTATCCCACTCACGGTCCAGTTTGGACTCTCCCTGCGGGCTCTCCTTACCCTCTGCACTCATGGCCTCAAGTTCCTGAATGCGCGTCCGGAAGCTCTTCACTGCTTTCATGGCAAGTGGGTTGTCGCGGGATTTCCCCATTTCGGTGCTGGCCAGGTGATAGGCATGAATGGCCTTCCGGATCTCGTTCTGGCGAACATAGTCCCGGGCCTGAAACACATGCAGATCCGCGTGGGTCTTGTGGACCAGGAAGAGCACATACTTGAGGTTTTTCTTTGCGGTGGCTGAGTCAATCCGCCCGCTCTTGTGCATGCCTTCAATCATCTTGAACAGATTCTGAAGCAATTCCTTGACGTAATTCGACTTTTCCGCGGAATCAATCTTGACTGGCGTGGTGGTGTCGCGCTTTTCAACGATCTGTGTTTTCAGTTCTGCAGCGGACTTCTGCCATTCCTTGACCGGCAGGTTCGACTTCAGGCCGGCCAGCTCCGCGCAAGCTTCTTCCATGCGTTTAATCAGAAGCAGTTTCAGATCCGCTGTCAGGTATTGGCCTGGAATTTCGGTCAGCAGGCGATTGGCCCTGTTATAGGCGTCTTCCTGAGCGGTAATCTTGCGCGCCCGTTCAATGCGGGCGCGTTCCCGCATCTGGCTGAGCACAATAATGACAATCGAGACGGTAACGATGGCCGCCAGCAGAAGGACGATCGTAGTGGTATCCATTTTGTCAGTAACGACTCCGGCTTCAGGATCAAATGATGGCGGGTGTACAAACCGGCCTCAAAACACCGATATTATTCAGCAAGTATCCGAAAGACTAGCAGAAATACCGCTCCAGATCCGTTTTCAAATGTGAAAGTTCGTGTTGCTGATTGATTACGTGAATCCTCGCTATCATGTATATTGCTCTCGTGAATGAGCCTCGCTTTTCCTGTTGTTCTGGTGTTCCGGAGTTTTTGTGGATATTTCCCGTGTTGATCTGAACCTGCTCGTGTACCTGGATGTGTTGCTGCGCGAGCGGAATGTGACCAAGGCAGCGAACCACCTGGGTATTACCCAGCCTGCCATGAGCAATGGTTTGAAGCGGTTACGGGATCTGTTCAGTGATCCGCTCCTGGTGCGAACCAGTGAGGGTATGACGGCCACGGAGCGCGCGCGTGAATTACAACCGCTGGTGCGTGGAATCCTGTCGGATATTGAGCAGGCCGTGCAAGATAAGACACCGTTTTCGGCTCTTGAAAGCCAGCGCGTGTTCCGGATTATGGCCAGTGATTATGCCGAATCCTGCCTGATGCCCCGGGTTCTGAGGCGGATCCGTCAGGAAGCCCCGCACGTCACCCTGGATGTGCTCACGCCCAGTGACGTCAGCTTCCTGGATGTCGAGCAGGGGCGGTTGGATATGGCGATCAACCGGTTCGACAAGATCCCCCAGTCTTTCCATCAGAAGACCCTCTGGACCGAGTATTTTGCCTGCCTGATGAACGCCCGTAACCCGGTATTGAAGGAGCCCTTCACCCTGGACACCTATCTGGACGCCAGCCATATCTGGGTCAGCAAGACCGGGTTTGGTGTTGGTGTTGGTGTAAACCCAAAGGATGTCCAGCGACTGGGCTGGGTTGATGAGGCGCTGTCGAGAATGGGGCGCAAGCGACAGATTTCCGTTTTCACCCGTCACTATCAGGTTGCGATGCTGCTGGCCGAGCAGCATGACCTGATTGCCACGCTGCCATCCCGGGCAGCCTGGCTGCAGAAAGACAACCCGAATCTTGTGGTCAAGGTGCCTCCGTTCGAGATTCCACCGTTCGAGCTGAAAATGGCCTGGAGCCCTCTGTTGCAGCACAACGCGGATCATCAATGGCTGCGCAAACTGATTGCTGAGGTGGCTACGGAGGTGGATACCGAGTTTGCTCCGTTCGGGGCCAGGTTCGAAGCGCCGGACGCGCCCCAGGCCCATCACTCAGAGCGGTAGTTCCCGAAGCTCCAGGGAAGGGCGGGCTGCATCCCACATGCGCTGGAAGTTTTCCGACAAGAGCTTTACGCGGCCGCCGTCCGAGAACTTGGCGAAACCCTCTGGCTTGTAGAAATCATGTCGGTACACCACGCCTTCACGGTCCGCAATAATGAAGGGCTGGTCCTCAACCGGGTAGTCCTCGTTGACCAGTCGAAGTTCCATGCGGCTCGGCAGCCGGCGCATCAGTTCGACCAGTGTGTGTCGACGTTTCACCAGCGGCTTGTCGTCATGGATCAGCAACCTGACTTCGCTGAGCCGGTGCCGACGGGCCAGGGCGGAGATCAGCTCCCGGAAACGATGCCGATCATACAGATCGTGTTCGAGCAGGCGGTCATACAGCCAGATGCGCTGGCCGGCCTGGCCAACCACCGAATCCATTAGCCCCAGTAGCCTGGCCTCGGTATCAAACAGCCAGGAGTCTGTGTCGCTGCCCAGAATCATCGGCCGGTCCCGGGAGCCAAGGCCCTCGGCCGCGAGTCCCGGTGCCAGGCTACGCATGTCAAAGTGGGGAATGCCGGCGTCGTCGTAAACGCCCGAACAGACGTGGAAGCCTGACCGTTGATAAAAAGGAATGGCGTGCTCCTGGGCAGACAACCTGAGCTCGGCAAAACGGTCAGCCGATTCTGCGATCAGGTGCCGGAGCAATGCTTCCCCGATACCCTGTCCGCGGTATTGGGGCAGGATCGCCATGCGACCGATGTGGCCGGTCTCTTCAAGGGTTGAAAACAGTCGTGCCACGCCTGCCGGGGTATTGTCTGGCAGCACTGCCAGATAGTGATCGGCAATTTCGTCGGTTTCATCCCACTCCAGCTCCGGCGGGACTTTCTGTTCCTCAATAAACACCTGCTGGCGGATATCCCGGATGGATGCCGGGGCCAGTTGCCAGCTGTATTTGCGAAACCGGATGCTCATAAAGCTTATTCGAAGTAAATCGAGCCTTGATTGTAGAGGGTGGTCAGAAGCCCAAGCAATGCTTCGTCTTCGGAGAGCCGGGCGAGGGTCGGCATATCGACGCGGGCCCCCGAGCAGAGAAGCGGAGCAAACGGCTGGGCATCGCCCTTGAGCAGGAACTGCTCGCCGTCCACAAACAGGGCGGTTTCGCTGGCAAACTCGTAGTACGCGAAACGTGAGCCTTCGTTCCACCGCAGCTGCTCGCCCGCGTGTATTGCTTCGGCGACGTCTCCGGTGGACGCAGGCTCCTCCGCGGGCACGACAATATCCATGCTCTTGGGCGCCGTTGAGAACTGGCCAAACCAGAGGGCCAGTTGCCGGCGGTCCTCAAGTTTTTCCCGAATAACGGTCTCGAGGCGGTCAACCACATCCGGCTGAATCGTGCCCGGATTGTCCTGTATTTTCAGATCCGGATCGTTCAGGTGATCTGAGGCGTCAGACTGGCTGCAGAGGAAATCGGTAAATCCGGTCAGAATGTCATCCACGGTGGGTGCACGGAAGCCAACCGACAGCGTGATACAGTCATCCTCGGCCACTCCATGGTGGCCAATACCCGGCGGCAGATACAGCATGTCACCGGGTGCCAGAGTAACGGTTTCTTCGCCATCCCAGCTGCTCAGAATGCGCAGCGGAGTGCCCTCCACGCGGGGAGAGGTATGATCGCAATGGCCTCCAAACGTCCACCGGCGGTGGCCCTGGGCCTGGAGGAGGAATACATCATACTGGTCGTAATGGGGGCCAACGCTGCCGCCTTTCGGGGCAAAACTGGCCATAATGTCATCCAGGCGCCAATTGGGGATGAAGCGGAAGTGTTCCAGCAAATCTGCAATATCGGGCACCCAGTGGTCCAGCCCCTGCACCAGGAGCGTCCAGTCCTGTTCGGGCAGGCTGCTGAACCGGTCCGGCGAAAAGGGGCCGTTGTGGAGCTGCCAGGGCTTGCCATCGTCATTTTCGATCACAATCCGGGACTCGACGCCCTCCTCACAGGCCAGGCCGGCCAGTTCATCAGCGCTGACCGGGCACTGGAAATCGGGAAACGCCTGACGGATAACCAGCGGCTTTTTCTGCCAATAGTCCCGCAGAAATTCAGAGGGTGTGAGTCCGCCAAGCATGTCCATGGGTGTTACTCCCGGTTTCAGATGTTTTGTGCCTGATCGACTGCGTTACCGATGTAACGGCCCGGCGTCAAAGCCATCAGTTCGGCCTTGGCCTGATCTGGAATGTCGAGGCTCTCAACGAAATTCTTGATCACTTCCGGCGTCATTGCCTTGCCACGGGTCAATGCCTTGAGTTTTTCATAGGGCTTTTCGATATTGTACCGGCGCATCACCGTCTGGATCGGCTCGGCAAGCACTTCCCAGGCATGGTCCAGGTCTTCATCCAGTCGGGCCGGATTGATTTGCAGTTTGCCCAGGCCTTTTAGGGTGGCTTCGTAGGCAATCAAGCTGTGCGCAAAGCCAACACCCAGGTTACGCAGTACGGTGGAGTCGGTCAGATCCCGCTGCCAGCGTGATATGGGCAGTTTGGCAGATAGGTGGCTGAACAGCGCATTGGCGATGCCAAGGTTGCCCTCGGAGTTCTCGAAATCGATGGGGTTGACCTTGTGGGGCATGGTCGAGGAGCCCACTTCGCCTTCCACTGTTTTCTGCTTGAAGTAGCCTAGGGAAATATAGCCCCAGACGTCACGGTCCAGGTCGATCAGGATGGTGTTGAAGCGAGCGACGGAGTCATACAGCTCGGCAATGTAATCGTGCGGTTCGATCTGGGTTGTGTAAGGGTTCCAGTCGAGCCCGAGGCTCTCGATGAACGCCCGTGCGTTCTGGGCCCAGTCGATTTCCGGATAGGCGGAGAGGTGGGCGTTGTAATTACCCACGGCACCGTTGATCTTGCCCAACAGCTCGGTTTCCCGGATCTGTTTTACCTGGCGACGCAGACGGTGAACGACGTTTGCCAGCTCTTTGCCCACGGTCGTGGGCGAGGCGGTCTGGCCGTGAGTGCGCGACAGCATCGGCTGTTCGGCGTGATCATGAGAAAGCTGCGCCAACTTGTCGACAACACGGTCCATGGCCGGTAGCAGGCCGTGGTCCAGGCCTTCCCGCAGCATCAGCGCATGGGAGAGGTTATTGATGTCTTCAGAAGTGCAGGCGAAGTGAACAAATTCCGTGACAGCGTGCAGCTCAGGAACGCTGGCGATCTTTTCCTTGATGAAGTACTCCACCGCTTTCACATCGTGATTGGTGGTGCGTTCGATGTCCTTGATACGCTCTGCGTCTTCCAGGCTGAATTCGCTCACCAGACGGTCCAGGAAGCCGTTGGCGTCGGCGGAAAACGGAGGAACCTCGGCCACGCCAGGGTGAGCGGCCAGTTTCTGTAGCCAGCGGATCTCGACGGTCACCCGATTCCGGATCAGGCCATACTCACTGAAAATTTCACGGAAGACGCTGACCTTGTTGCCATAGCGTCCATCGACCGGGGAAATGGCGGTCAGGGCGGTGAGTTCCATCGAAAACCTCTCAAGTCATCAAAGAATCGGATCAAAAGAAAATAGGGGTGCATATCATACACCACCGCCGGCTCTGAATCAGCGCCGTCAGTGGTAGAGGGAGCGATTGGCTTCTTCGGCAAGCTCTTTGGCAAGCCCGATCACTTTCTTGCGGGCAAAGATCAGTTGCCAGCGTCGGCCGCCGGTCTGGCGCCAGAGCACGGTGGAACGGATACCCGACAGCAGCAGTGCCCGCACTTTCGCTGCATTCTCCTCGCGCTGGAGCACAGAGGGGTTACCGCTCACCTGGATACGCTGGCGAAAGGTGCTGATGGTATCGGCGTAGACGGAAGCCAGATTGCTGATCAGGTTCGGGTGTGTGTACCCAAAGTGGCTGGCGGTGTGCCTGGCCTGATCAATGCGACTGCCAATCACGTCCAGCATGTCAGAGCGGCGATTCAGTTTGGATTCGAGCTGGATCAGGTTGAGGGCGTAGCGCAGAACTTCGATGTCCTGCTGCCGTGACTGCTGGCTGAGCACCGAGGACAGGGTGACGAGGCCTTCGCGGATATCGCGAAGCTCGCCTCCGTAGACGTCCAGTGTGTTCTCGGGGTTGGTGGCAAACAGGGAACGGATAGATGTTTCCAGGCTGGCCTCGTTGCACTGGCCATTGTGGGCAATCTGCTGGACCAGGTTGGCGGCCTGGAATACCCCGGCCAACGCCAGGGTCTGATCCTTGAGTGAGCGGCTCATGCGGTCTGTTCCTCGGAACGTGTGCCGGTCAGACGGTCTGGAAGTGGTTCGTCGTCACGCCAGGTCTGCTCAATAACGCCGCCACCAAGGCACACCTCGCCGTCGTAGAAAACCACGGACTGACCTGGTGTGACAGCCCGCTGGGCGTCGTCAAAATCGACTCGGACACCGCCGTCGATCAACAGAACCTGGCAATCCTGATCCGGCTGGCGATAACGGGTTTTGGCCTTGCAGCGGAAACGTCCAGCAGGTGCCTCTCCGGCAACCCAGTCGATCGGACCGGATACGAGGCCACGGGAAAAGAGCAGCGGATGGTGTTTGCCCTGAACCGCAACAAGCACATTGCGGCTGAGGTCTTTCTCCGCCACATACCAGGGCTCGTCCCCGAATTCACTGAGACCGCCAATGCCCAGGCCCTGCCTCTGGCCGATGGTGTGATACATAAGGCCCTGGTGCCGGCCAATTTTCTGGCCGTCCGGTGTTTCAATGTCGCCGGGCTGGGCCGGAAGGTATTGCTTCAGGAAGTCTTTGAACTTGCGTTCGCCGATAAAGCAGATACCGGTGGAGTCTTTTTTATCATGGGTAACGAAACCCTGCTGCTCGGCAATACGGCGGACTTCCGGTTTTTCCAGCTCGCCGACCGGGAAAAGGGTCCGCGCAATGCGGTCGCCGGAGACGGCATGCAGGAAATAGCTCTGGTCCTTGTTCGGATCCAGTCCCTTCAGGAGTTGGGCCTTGCCCGTTGAACCAGCAATCGGCCGTTGCCGGGCGTAGTGGCCCGTTGCAATATAGTCGGCACCAAGGGTGATGGCATAGTCCAGAAAAGCCCGGAATTTCACTTCTTTGTTACAAAGAATATCCGGATTGGGTGTTCGTCCGGCCTGATATTCAGAGAGGAAGTGCTCAAAAACCCGGTCCCAGTACTCGGCCGCAAAACTGGCGGTGTGCAGTTTGATGCCGATGGCATCGGCAACGGCCTGGGCGTCGGCCAGATCTGTCATGGCTGTGCAGTACTCGGTGCCGTCATCCTCGTCCCAATTTTTCATGAACAGGCCTTCAACCTGGTAGCCCTGGTCTTTCAGAAGCCAGGCGGCCACTGAAGAATCCACGCCGCCGGACATGCCGACGATCACACGCGTGTTGGCGTTACTGTTTGGAGAGGAGGCTTCGGGTGCGTTGGTCATGACAGCTTCGTTACCGGCTAAAAAACCGCGAGTTTATCATCTTTCCGAGGGTGTCGTCTGCGCGTCCACCACCACATCCAGCGGGTATCGCCGGCCGTTTCGGTAATCTTCTATGCACTGGATGACCAGCGGACTGCGCAGTTTGTCCCCCAGCGCGCGGATTTCATCCAGGGTGAGCCAGTGGGCGGCGATGATGCCATCGTCCAGCTGTTCAGTAACCCGGTCGCCAGCCCTCGCGGCATAGCAGAAACGATAGTAGGTAACGCCGTTGGCCGGAGCCTTGTAGGTGTAAATGCCAAGGAAGTGTATGGGCTCTATGTTCCAGCCCGTCTCTTCAAGGGTTTCCCGTCGGACGGCATCCAGAATGGCTTCATCTTCTTCGACATGGCCAGCCGGCTGGTTGAAAACAACCTTGCCGCCGCTGATCTCTTCAACCATCAGGTAACGGCCGGCTTCATCCTCGACTATAACGGCCACGGTAGCATGGGGTGTCCAGGTCATGATTTCCGGTTTCTCCTGGTTCGGGCGCCAGCGGCGTTGCCGCGGCGGGTTGGTTTTGGTGAAGCGGGTAGATTGACGGTGACCGTTCGATGGGCTCCCGATTCGAGGCCGTCAAGGGTCCAGTCACCAATCCGGTACCGGATCAGGCGAAGTGTCGGAAACCCGACGGCAGCGGTCATTCGACGTACCTGCCGGTTTTTGCCCTCGGTTATCGTCAGTTCAACCCAGCTCGTCGGAATGTTATCCCGATGTCGCACCGGAGGCACTCTCGGCCAGACCGCCGGGGCAGGCATTCTGTCGGCTTTTGCCGGCCGGGTCAGACCATCCTTGAGTTGCACGCCGGTAGCCAGGTGTCTCAGTGCTTCTTCAGAAATGTTTCCTTCTACCTGCACCCAGTAGGTTTTTGGCATCTTCAGTGATGGTGACGCTATGCGGTGTTGGAGGGAGCCTTCCGCGGTAAGAAGGAGCAGGCCCTCGGAATCGTAGTCCAGACGTCCCGCCGGATAAATGCCCGGGATGCGTACGTAATCTGCCAGGGTAGCGCGAGGTGGTTTACTTCCGGAAGCGCCATCGTCTGTGAATTGGCTCAGAACATGAAAGGGTTTATTGAAAAGCACGAGTTCGGCCATGCGCAGGTCTTTCCCGGATATCCGCTGTCTTTGAGCAGTGCAGCGTACTGCAAACAGGAAGGCTGGCAAAGTAGGGCGGGCGCCACCGCCCAGGGGGACCTGTCACCCGACGTTTTTTGAAGGACAAAAAAAGAGACCCCCACCAGCAGACGACCGGTGGGTGTGATTTTGCGTTACCAGAACAGGTCAGGCGTTGACTGCACGGGGCGGATAGCCGTCCCTGCCTGATTCCTGCTGGCCGGATTGTCCGGCAGAGTCGCTGCTGGCGTCAGTTTGCGCCTTGCTGGCAGGCAGCTCGTCGGGAACGATGTTGACTGCGTGAATGCCCTTGTCGCTGGGCTTTTTGTCGAAGGTTACGGCCTGGCCGGCTTTTAAGGTCTTGTAGCCGTCCATTTGCACCGAAGAGAAGTGCGCAAACAGGTCGTCACTGCAGCCATCCTCGATGATGAATCCGTACCCTTTGGCATTGTTGAACCACTTGACCTTGCCTCTTGGCATGATGAACTCCCCTGTTCTTTTGCTGTCTCTATTCTTGTTAATTCTCTGTGTGCCTATCGGCGCCGTCGCACAGTCGGTCCGAATCCTGTTACACAAACCTTGCATGGATTTACATTATTTTACATTGCAACTTAACTTTCGGCCAATCATTGCGGTGAGTCAATAGTTTCTATGCCTGGAATGTGTGGTTGAACGCAGTCTGGAAGCGGTATCATGTTCGTATTGATAAATATCTCATGCCCCGCTTGAAAACCCCGGGGCGGACATCCACATTTAACAAGGGCACCGATAAACCGGTAAGGAATGATGCGGACTATCGAAAATTCTCTACTAGTATTCAATCAGGGGGAGGACGAACAACCGGGGCGACAGGATGACCTCAGCGTTGCTCCCGAGAAGCCCGCTCTCAAGCGCCCGGCGCGATACAGGGTGGTGCTTCTGAACGATGATTACACGCCCATGGATTTTGTGGTCGATGTGTTGATGAAGTTCTTCGGAATGAATGAGGAAAAGGCGACGCAGGTGATGCTGCTCGTCCATACACAGGGAAAAGCTGTATGCGGGGTATATACCCGGGACATCGCGGAAACAAAGGCGGCACAGGTGAACCAGTATTCTTCGGAATGCGAACATCCGCTCCTTTGCGAGATTGAACGTGCGGACTGATAGACGTTGGGGTGGCCCATGCTGAGCAAAGATCTAGAAATTACGCTGAATACGGCCTTCAAGAATGCCCGGGACAAGCGTCATGAGTTCATGACTGTGGAGCATTTGTTGCTGGCCCTACTGGATAATGAATCGGCAGTGGGCGTCCTGAAAGCCTGTGGTGCAGACCTCAAGCGGCTTCAGGAAGAGCTTGTCGAATTCGTGGACTCCACCACACCTTTGATTCCGAGCACCGACAGTGAGCGCGAGACCCAGCCAACACTGGGGTTCCAGCGAGTCCTGCAAAGGGCTGTGTTCCATGTGCAGTCCTCGGGCAAGAAAGAGGTAACCGGCGCCAATGTGCTGGTGGCCATCTTCAGTGAACAGGAAAGCCAGGCGGTGTATGTGCTCAAGAAACAGAGCATTGCCCGCATTGATGTGGTCAACTTTGTTTCCCACGGTATTTCCAGGGTTCAGGGCGCCGAAGATCAGGAGAGTCACGATCAGGCGTCCCACGAGGAGGCTGGCGAGGAAGGCGGACAATCCAAGCCGCTTGAAAGCTACGCCACCAACCTGAACGAGCAGGCCCGTCAGGGCCGCATTGATCCGCTGATCGGCCGTGAACACGAAGTCGAGCGGGTGGTGCAGATCCTTGTACGCCGCCGGAAGAACAATCCGCTTCTGGTCGGCGAGGCCGGGGTTGGCAAAACCGCCATCGCAGAGGGGCTCGCCAAGCGTATCGTCGACGGACAGGTCCCCGATATTATTTCCGATGCGGTGGTCTACTCGCTGGATCTGGGTGCCCTGCTGGCCGGAACCAAGTACCGCGGCGATTTCGAAAAGCGTCTGAAAGGTCTGCTTGCCGAACTCAAGAAAGAAAACCACGCGATCCTGTTCATCGACGAGATCCACACCATCATCGGAGCGGGCTCTGCCTCCGGCGGCGTGATGGATGCGTCGAATCTGTTGAAGCCCATGCTCAGTTCGGGTGAAATCCGGTGCATTGGCTCAACGACGTTCCAGGAGTTCCGGGGTATTTTCGAGAAAGACAGCGCCCTGGCGCGCCGTTTCCAGAAAATCGATGTGAACGAGCCCAGTGTTGAGGACACCTACCAGATCCTGAAGGGCCTCAAGCCGAATTTCGAAAAGCACCACGATCTCAAATACACCGACAAGGCGCTTCGGGTGGCTGCAGAGTTGTCCGACCGTTACATCACCGATCGGCACTTGCCGGACAAGGCGATTGACGTCATTGACGAGGCGGGCGCGCGCCAGCGGCTTCAGCCGGAAGGCAAGCGTAAGAAGACCGTTGATGTCACCGAGATCGAGGATGTGGTTGCAAATATTGCCCGTATCCCACCGAAGAACGTGTCTACCAGCGACAAGGATCTGCTGCGGAATCTGGAGCGGGATCTGAAGATGACGGTCTTTGGTCAGGATCCGGCCATCGAATCGCTGTCCACTGCTATCAAGCTGGCTCGCGCCGGGCTCAAGGCCCCCGAGAAGCCAGAAGGTGCCTTCCTGTTCGCAGGGCCGACCGGTGTCGGTAAAACCGAGGTTACCAAACAGTTGGCCAAGGTTCTGGGTATCGAACTGGTACGCTTTGATATGTCGGAGTATATGGAGCGGCACACCGTATCACGGCTGATCGGTGCGCCTCCGGGCTACGTTGGGTACGATCAGGGCGGCCTGTTGACCGAGTCGGTAAACAAGCATCCGCACTGTGTCCTGCTGCTGGACGAGATCGAGAAGGCTCATCCGGAAGTGTTCAACCTCCTGTTGCAGGTCATGGATCACGGCACGCTGACGGATAACAACGGCCGCAAGGCAGATTTCCGCCACGTGATTCTGGTAATGACCACCAATGCCGGTGCCGAGAGCATGGCTCGTCGCTCTATTGGCTTCAGCGAGCAGGATCACAGCACCGACGGCATGGAAATTATCAGCAAGACCTTCACGCCGGAATTCCGCAATCGCCTGGACGGTATCATCCAGTTCGGCGACCTGCAGATCGATACCATCACCCACGTGGTGGACAAGTTCCTCACCGAGCTGCAGGCGCAGCTGGACGAGAAGCATGTTGTTCTGCATGTGGATGACGAGGCGAAGGCCTGGCTGGCCGAGAAGGGCTATGACGTCACCATGGGCGCCCGCCCGATGTCCCGCCTGATCCAGGACAAGATCAAGCGGCCGCTGGCCGAGCAGATCCTGTTCGGGCGCCTTTCAGAGAAAGGCGGGGATGTCTTCATCCACCTGCGGGATGACGAGCTGGTATTCGAGTACGAGGACGAGCCTGCAGAGGCGGTCTGAGGCAGGCTCGATTAAAGAAAAACCGCTGTCCGGGTAACCGGCAGCGGTTTTTTTGTGCCCTGACGAAAAAAAGCCCCCGAAGGGGCTTTCAGATGTCATGGGAGCATCAACGGGCGCGATATACGATCCGGCCCTTGCTCAGGTCATAGGGAGTCAGCTCAACCTTGACCTTGTCACCTGTCAGGATGCGGATGTAGTTCTTGCGCATCTTTCCGGAGATATGGGCTGTCACAACATGACCGTTGCTCAGCTCAACGCGGAACATGGTGTTTGGAAGGGTATCGATAATAACGCCTTCCATTTCAATGGCATCTGATTTCGGCATTCAGTAGAAACCTCGTTTGAATATGCTTCTGGTGATTCTAAATTGCGCAATTCTGCCTGATTTATCGGCGTTTGGCAAAGTTAGCCTGCGTCCAGTTCACGCCAGTGCCCGTCTCTCAGTGCTTCGATGGGTCGGAAGCGTGTTTTGTAATTCATTTTTCGGCACTGCTTGATCCAGTAACCGAGGTACAGGTGAGGAAGCCCCCTGCGGCGGGCTTCCTCAATTTGCCAGAGGATTGCGAAGGTGCCGAGGCTGCGGTCCTCCAGATCAGGATCGAAAACTGTATAGATGGCCGAAAGGCCATCGTCCAGAAGATCGACTGCTGCCAGCCCTACCAGCCGTTCGCCCTGGTGGATTTCCAGAAACCAGGAATCGGTTGCGCCTTCTACCAGAAACGAGGTGAACTGTTCCCTGGTCGGCGGGTACATGTCTCCGTCCTTGTGCCTTTGTTCGATGTAATTGGCGTAGAGCTGGTAATACCTTTCCGCAAAGGTGGCGGGCACCATGGTGCACTGCAAATCCTTGTTTTTCCGGAGAACACGCCGCTGGCTTCTGTCCGGCTTGAAATCATCAACTTTCAACCGAACCGGTATGCAGGCATTGCACTGCTCACAGTGAGGGCGGTAGTAGTGGGATCCGCTGCGGCGAAAGCCGAGAGCCGTGAGTTGGCTGTAAAGCTTTTTGTCGATATGAGCCCGCGGATCCACAAACATGGTGGTGGCCTCGCGGTCTGGCAGGTAGCTGCAATCGTGCGGTGGTGTCGCGAAGAACACCAGGGTTCTGAGATTGCTCATTCACTCCTCCGGCCCGGGCCAACGCCATCGGAAGGTCCAGTCGGTCTGATCCGGTTTCTGATCGATGCTCATCCTGAGTATAGATAAAAACTCTTCCCGTGGAATAGTCCGTGCGCCCATGGTAAGCAGGTGCCGGCTCTCTACCTGGCAATCCATGATCCGGTAGCCCCAGAGCTGTAACTGGTGCGCCAGGTGAACCATGAGAACTTTGGACGCGTTGGTTTCCAGAGAAAACATGGATTCACCGAAGAAACACCTGCCAATGGCCAGTCCGTACATGCCACCGGCCAATTCACCACGCTGGTTCCAGATTTCGATGGAGTGGGCGACGCCCATGCGATGCAGCTCTGAGTAGCTGGCAATCATTTCCTCGGTAATCCAGGTACCTTCGGCACGGGTTGAGGCGCAAAGGCGGATGATTCGTCCGAAGTGTCTGTCTGCGGTTACCTGGAAGCGTTGTTGGTTCAGGGTCCGGCGCAGGCTCCGTGAAACGTGGATTTCGTTCGGAAAAAGGACACACCGCGGATTCGGTGACCACCACAAAATGGGCTGGTCGTCGCTGTACCAGGGGAAGATGCCGTTCCGGTAGGCCAGTATGAGTCGCTCGGTGGAAAGGTCGCCGCCGAGGGCAAGAAGGCCGTCCGGGTCGTCCAGGGCTTCGTTGGCGGGGGGGAACCAGAGTTGGTCCGGGTCTAGCCAGGGTAGTGAGGTCATCCTTCTCCGGCAATTACTGCAATGTTTCGGTTCTATTTTACAGAGTACCGGCCGGTGGGAGCCGCCTTCTGAAACACGCTGTGAATACGTCCTTGTACGCTTGGCTCCGCCATCCATGGCTCCGCACAGTTTCAGAAGGCGGCTCCCACCGACCTTCGCAAACTTTTGAGTTCGCGTTCCTTTTCTTTACTCAAGCATAATCAGTCTTGCTGATCCAGAAACTTTTCCGCATCCAGGGCGGCCATGCAACCGAAGCCGGCGGAGGTGACGGCCTGGCGGTAGACGTGGTCGGCTACGTCGCCGGCGGCGAATACGCCGGGAATGCTGCTCTGGGTGGCCATGCCTTCGAGGCCGGAGCGGATGCGGATGTAGCCGTTCTCCATGTCCAGTTGGCCCTGGAACAGGTCGGTGTTCGGTTTGTGGCCGATGGCGATGAATACGCCGGCCAGGTCCATTTCCCGGGTGGAGTCGTCTTTGGTGCTTTTGATGCGCATACCGGTGACACCGGTGCCGTCGCCGAGGACTTCGTCGAGGGTGTGGTCCCAGACGATCTTGACGTTGCCGTTTTCGGCTTTTTCAAACAGTTTGTCCTGGAGGATCTTCTCGGCACGGAGGCTGTCGCGGCGGTGCACCAGGGTCACTTCGTCGGCAATGTTGGAGAGGTACAGAGCCTCTTCGACCGCGGTGTTACCGCCGCCAATAACGGCAACTTTCTGCTTCTTGTAGAAGAAACCGTCGCAGGTGGCGCAGGCGGAGACGCCCTGGCCTTTGAATTTCTCTTCAGACTCGAGTCCGAGATACATGGCGGAGGCGCCGGTAGCAATGATCAGGGCGTCGCAGGTGTACTCGCCGCCATCGCCCTTGAGGCGGAATGGGCGGTTACGGAGGTCGGCTTCGTTGATGGTGTCGTAGACGATGCTGGTTTCGAAGCGTTCGGCGTGCTTGAGCATGCGCTGCATGAGCTCCGGGCCCTGAACGCCGTCGTTGTCGCCGGGCCAGTTGTCGACGTCGGTGGTGGTGGTGAGCTGGCCGCCGACTTCAATACCGGTAATCAGGGTCGGGTTCAGGTTGGCGCGGGCTGCGTAAACGGCAGCGGTGTAACCTGCGGGGCCGGAACCGAGGATGATCAGTCGGGAATGTTTGGTGTCGCTCATTGGGAATTCTCTCACTGAAAAAGCCGTACGTTGCCGGGCCCCGGTTTCAGGGCCAGACGCTTCGGGGAAAGGAGCAAAGGCTAACATGAAAGGCGCGGTCTGCCATTCGTTTTGGCCAATTCCGCTTATAAAACCTTGCTATTTACTCAAGCACAGAAACAGTTGCCAACAGCTGACGAACCCTTTCCGCGCTTTTGCCGGACTCGCCCTGTTCGAGACGGTGGGCCGCCACTGCAGGGAACACGGCCTGGATGTCGTCAGGCAGCACGTGATGACGCCCCTCCATCAGAGCCCAGGCCTTGGCGGCCCGCACCAGTCCCAATCCCGCCCGGGGCGAAAGCCCGTAGAGAAGGCCGGGCATTCTCCGGCTCTGTTCCAGCAACCGTTGCACGTAATCCAGAAGAGCCGGGCTGGCGGTTATCCGGGTGACGCCTTCCTGCAGGGTTTTCAGGTCGGCCTGGGAGAGCAGGGTCGGCAGCTTTTCGGTCATGGCACGACGGTCTTCGCCCTCCAGCAGCTCCCGCTCGGCCCGTGGGTCCGGATAGCCGAGGCGAAGACGCATAAGGAACCGGTCCAGTTGGGACTCGGGCAGGGGATAGGTGCCGCCCTGCTCAATGGGATTCTGCGTGGCAATCACGAAGAACGGATGGGGCAGTGGCCGGGTCTCGCCCTCGATGGACACTTGCCGTTCTTCCATGGCTTCGAGCAGAGCGCTCTGCGTTCGCGGTGATGCCCGGTTGATTTCATCAGCCAACACCACCTGGGCAAAGATCGGGCCGGGGTGGAATACCAGGCTGCCGGCCTGTTTGTCGTACATGGAGTAACCCAGCACATCCGCCGGAAGCAGGTCGTTGGTGAACTGGATGCGCTGGTACGTCAGCCCCATCACCTTGGCCAGGGCATGAGAAAGAGTGGTTTTGCCCATGCCGGGGATATCTTCGATCAGCAGGTGCCCCCGGGCCAGAAGCCCGCAGAGGGCTAGGCGTACCTGTTGGTCTTTGCCCAGGAGTATCTGGTTCAGTTCACTGACTACGGTATCGACCAGTCTTTTCATTCGGGGCTCAGTCTCTTACGCGTTTGAGGATGTCGCCGTAGGCGTCTATTCGGCGATCTCTCAAATACGGCCAGATACGGCGAACCGATTCACTGCGGTTGCGATCCAGGGTGACGGCAAGGATGCATTCGGAGCTGTCATCGCCCCGGGCCAGCAACTCACCCTGCGGGCCACAGATAAAACTGTTGCCCCAGAAACGGATGCCGTCGCTGTGCCCGGACGGGTCGGGTTCGGTGCCTACCCGGTTCGGAGCCACGACTGGCAGGTTGTTGGCAACGGCATGGCCCCTTTGCACGGTGACCCAGGCGTCCAGTTGACGCGCCTGTTCATCGGGGTCATCCGTTACATCCCAGCCGATCGCAGTGGGGTAGATCAGGATCTCGGCGCCAGCCAGAGCCATCAGCCTTGCGGCCTCGGGGTACCACTGGTCCCAGCACACCAGCACGCCGAGCCTGCCGACAGACGTATCGATAGGCGTGAAACCGCTGCGGCCATCGTTGAACTGGGCGTCACCGGGCGTGAAGTAGAATTTTTCATAGAAACCCGGGTCGTCCGGAATGTGCATTTTCCGGTACAGCCCTGCCAGGGAGCCGTCTTTCTCAAATACAACCGCCGTGTTGTGGTACACACCGTTCATACGACGTTCGAAAATGGATCCAACCAGCACAATACCCAGTTCCCGGGCCAGGTCAGACAGGCGCTTGCTGGTAGGGCCGGGAATCGGCTCTGCCAGCTCGAAAACAGACGTTTCCTCGGTCTGGCAAAAATATAAGGTGGCGTGAAGTTCCTGGAGGATCACCAGGTTGGCGCCACTGGCTACGGCCTCACGAACCAGTTTCTCGGTAGTGGCGAGGCTGGCGGCCTTGTCGCTGCTACAGGCCTGCTGGATGGCGGCAACATTGATTTGGCTTTTGCGCAACTCACTGCTCATCAACTGACTACTCCGGCGGGCATTTGCATGGTTACACAGTGAAGGCTGCCATGCTGACGAATCAAGGGCCGGCAATTGATCGGCACTATTTCTCGTGTCGGAAAGATCTCTTTCATGACAGCGATGGCGTCCTGATCCTGATCAACGCCGTAAACGGGAAGCAAAACCGCCTCGTTGATGATCAGGAAGTTGGCATAGGTGGCCGGAAGACGCTCACCATCCTCATCATGGATGGCATCAGGCCAGGGCAGAGGCGTCAGCTTGTAGGGGGCGCCGTCGGCCTGGCGGAACTCCTGAAGTTCCTCCTCCATGGCTGCCAACGCGCTGTAGTGTTCATCCGCCACATCTGGGCAAGTCACGTAGCAGATGTGATCCGGGGCGCAAAATCGGGCGAGGGTATCGATGTGGCTGTCGGTGTCATCCCCGGCAAGATAGCCGTGGTTGAGCCAGAGAATCCGCCGGATTCCCAGCACCTCGGAAAGCAGCTGTTCAATCGCCGTGCGATCCATGGCCGGGTTTCGGGTGGGCGTCAGCAGGCACTCGGATGTGGTCAGCAGGGTGCCCTCACCATCCGATTCAAATGAACCCCCTTCCAGCACAAAACCGACCTGCTGCATCCTGGTTGTGCCGAAGACGCCAGCATTGAAAAGGTGATTATTTAACGCATCGTCCTTTTCCCAGGGGAACTTTCCGCCCCAGGCGTTGAACCTGAAATCCAGCAGTGTCGGCCCTTCATCGGTGAGAATGGTGATGGGTCCATGGTCGCGGGCCCAGGTGTCATTCGCCGGTGCCGGAACCGATCTCACGCGTCCCGGAAAGCCATTGTCCTCGGCGTACCGATTGAGGTCCCGTTCTAGCACCTGCAGGCGGACTACGTGTTCGCAACTGATGACAAGGTGTTCGTGTGGGAGTGCGGCTTTCGCGATGTCGAGGAACACCGGTTCAACTTCGTCGATCAGGCCTGCCCAGTCGGTTCCCGGGTGGGGCCAGGTCAGCATGACGGCACTCTGGGGCGCCCACTCTGCGGGCAACACTCGTTTGGTTGTCACTACGTCACCTTGAATCATAAAAGACGCCATTCTAACCAACGATTGGTTGAACGTCAGGACATGGGAAGGGAATTTCCAGCCTGGAAAGGCCCCTCGGGCCTTCAGCGATTCGGCTTGAGAACGGTATGGATAACCCGGTCGCCTTCGAAATACACGATAAAGCCCTGATAGTGCCACTGGGTGATCGGTGGCTGGCCCACGGGACCTTCAATTTCCACGGGTGCACCCCAGGAGGCGCGCACTGATGACTGGCTCATGCCAGAGCCGGGGAAGCTGGCCTGGTCGCGATCGGCCTGGGTGCCAACTGGCACGCGGACTTCTTCAGCTACCGCGGACATCATCGGGAAAAGGGCCAGTGTGGCAGTCACTGCCAGTGCGCCGAACAGGGTAGTTTGCTTTCTCATTGATGGGTCTCCATGAAAACTGATGCCCTCGGGAGGACATGGATAAAGCGTAATATCCGAAAAAGATTAGCAAAAGTCACTCGTTTTTCCCCAGTCTACTCCTTTTGACGCTGTCGAATCTGCCACCGCATCACATGTCGTGCGATTTGCTGGCGATCGCTGTCCTCAATCCGGGCGAATTCGGTGTGGACCCTTGCTCCGCCTGACGAATCGGGGTGTACCTCGATAACTCGGGCAACTGCGCGGGGCTGGAAAAGTTCGGGTGGGAGGGTCATTCGAACGGCGAGCCGGTCTCCCGGCTGCCAGGCAGGGGTGCTGCTCGAGAACGACAGCCCACCCTCGCTCAGGGTTACTTCCTGCCAGTCCTCAGGTTGCAACGGATTTTGCTCAAAGGCCATAATGCGCGCAAGCGTGTCCAGCTTGCCGTTCAGGGATTTGATCAGTCCGGTAAGCAGCCGGTCTTTTTCGGCAAGGCTGGCAAGCTGGGATTTAACGTCCTGATCCAGCCGCCTGAATTCAGCTTTCAGGCTCTCAAGATGGTCGCCGTCGAAGGCATCTTCTTCCATTGCGGTGCCAGGCGCCAGCTTGCGGATCTCCAGGCCGATCCGGTCTTCAATGCGGAAAAAGTCCCGCCGTTCGGGTGAATAGTCCACCGGTTGGTTGGGGATGTCGGACGACTGCATCGCGGCTCCGGAAGGCTGAATTTTTATTTGGTACAGAACAGTTTAGCAGTTTCCCGTCGTGCTGGAAGGTACCCGGGAAAACCAGACCACGACAGACCGGAAGGTAGCAACAGGCACCTCTCAATGTTCAGACCCTTATCACTCTATATTGGCTTGCGTTACACGGCCGCCAAACGCCGCAATCACTTCATTTCCTTTATTTCCCTGACCTCCATGATCGGGCTGATGCTGGGAGTTGCGGTTCTGATCATCGTGCTCTCGGTCATGAACGGTTTCGATCGGGAGCTCAAGCAGAGAATTCTCGGGATGGTGCCCCACGCTACCATTCAAGGCGCCGGGCCGCTTGACGACTGGCAATCAATCGACGCGAAGGTGCAGCAGCACCCCCGCGTGCTGGCTGCTGCGCCTTTCATACAGGGGCAGGGTATGGTTACCGGCGGTGGAAATGTTCGCGGGGTCGTGCTTAACGGCATTCTCCCGGAAGAGGAGCGCACGGTTTCTATCATTGAAAACCACATGGTCGAAGGCAGTCTCAACGATCTGGTTTCTGGCGAATTCGGCATCATCATCGGTCGGTTGATGGCGGCCAGCCTGCGTCTTCAGATCGGTGACAAGGTAACCGTGGTCCTGCCGGAAGCCTCGGTTACGCCGGCCGGGGTCCTGCCCAGGCTCAAAAGGTTCACGGTCAAAGGCATCTTCAGTGTCGGGGCAGAACTGGATGGCAATTACACCCTGATTCACATGGATGATGCCGCCAAGCTCATGCGGACCGGGGGCAAAGCCGAGGGTATTCGCCTGCTGGTGGATGACCTTTTTGCGGCTCCCAAGGTGTCGCAGCAGGCTGCTGAGTCGCTGGGCGGCCGGTATTACGTATCCGACTGGACCCGAACCCACGGTAACCTGTTCCAGGCCATCCGCATGGAGAAAACCATGATCGGCCTGCTGCTGATGTTTATCGTGGCTGTCGCTGCATTCAATATCGTGTCCACGCTGGTGATGGTGGTTACCGACAAAACCGGTGACATCGCCATCCTCAGGACCATGGGGGCAACACCGGGACGCATCATGCGGATCTTTATTGTTCAGGGGGCGGTCATCGGTATCTTCGGAACCATTGTTGGCACGGCGCTGGGCGTTTTCGGAGCGCTCAACATCAGTGCCTTTATTTCCTGGCTGGAGGGAGCGCTTGGCCACCAGTTCCTGAGCGCGGACGTTTACTTCATCAGCTATCTGCCTTCCCAGCTGCAATGGCAGGACGTGTTTATCATCAGTGGCGCCGGCCTCGCCATGAGTCTGTTGGCAACGATTTATCCGGCCTGGCGGGCTTCCAGGGTGGATCCGGCGGAGGCGCTTCGTTATGAGTAAGGAACAATCCGCAATGGCACACTCTGCCCTGGTAATAGACTGCCGTCAGGTGACCCGGACCTATAACGAAGGTCTCGGCAAGCTCACCATTTTTTCGGATATCTCGCTCGAAGTCGCACAGGGGGAGACGGTTGCCATAGTGGGCAGCAGTGGTGCCGGAAAAACCACGTTGCTCAACTTATTGGGGGGGCTCGACAAGCCATCTTCCGGCCAGATTTCCATTTGTGGCGAAGACATTCACCGGCTTTCCGAGGGACGGCGCGCCCGGTTCCGGAATGCCCATCTCGGGTTTGTCTATCAGTTCCATCACCTGTTGCCGGAGTTCACCGCTCTGGAAAACGTGATGATGCCGTGTGCGTTGGGCGGTATGGCGGTATCAAGGTCGAGGGAAAAGGCAGCCAGCCTGCTGCAGCGGGTTGGGCTTGCCGAGCGGCTGGATCACAAACCCGGTGAGCTGTCCGGTGGCGAACGCCAGAGGGTGGCCATTGCCCGGGCACTGGTCAACGAACCGGACTGTGTTCTGATGGACGAACCGACGGGCAACCTGGATGAACATACTGGAGAAGGGGTGCAGGCGCTGATCGAGTCATTGAGGGATCAGCTGGGTATTGCCTTTGTCATGGTCACCCATGACATGAAAATGGCCAGAAGCCTGGGGCGTGTTATGCGGCTTGAGCAGGGTCGCCTGATTCAGGAAGCCTGATCAGCCTCACGACGGCGTCTGAGTCGTGCGGTGCGTCGCACCTGCCAGTCAGAGCGAATTTTCCGGCGCCACAGATACTGGATAATCAGGTAGGCCACGCAAGCGGAAACCGTTGCGACCACCAGAGACCCGAGATAGAGGGGAATGCCGATATCCAGCAGCCGCTCGCTGATCCAGGACCACGAGAGCTCGAAATCAAAACTGAGTACAGGCCGATCCAGAGCCCAGGCGCCAATCTTGTAGTTGAAATAGAACATCGGCGGCATGGTTACAGGGTTGCTGATCCATACCAGGACCACTGAAAGCGGCAGGTTGGCATTGAACCAGATGGCAAAAAAGGCCGCCGCGAGCATCTGGAAGGGCATGGGAATAAAGCAGAACCAGATGCCGACGAGAAAGGCCCGCGCAACACTATGACGGTTGATGTGCCACAGGTTCGGTTCATGAAGGATATCGCCCAGAAAGCTCAGCGACTGCATCGCTTGCACCTTCTCTGGTGAGGGCAGATAGCGTTTCATGAACTTCTTTGGCATTGGAAGTTCTGCCTTTAGACGGAGTTAGTAGACCGGCTCATCGGATGTTGCCGGTGTTTGTGACATACAGGAGGACAAGGATTGTCCGGAAGTATCAACAGACCGGTGGGCCCTTCGGGCGACTCCGGTTCCGCAGCGCTGGGCGTTATCGCCTTCTCTTGTGGCGTTATCTTACTGTATTGGTTGTCGATACTGCCACCTCCCACGTGGTTGATAGCCGCGATACCACTGCTGGCCTTCGGCCGGATCTGCGTTTTCCCGACCTTTGCCAGCTCCGCATTCGTATCTGCTCTTGGCCTCATCGTCGGACTCTCCTGGGCCTCGTGGCATGCCGGTGACCGGCTTTCAACGGTACTGCCGGCAAGCCTGGAACGCGAGCGTCTCTCTGTCTCGGGATACGTATGTGATATTCCTTCGCCCGGTAGCTTCAACAGTTTACGTTTCAGTTTCTGTGTCACCCAGTGGCACAACCTTCCCATCCCGACCCGAGAGGAAGCAAGGATGCCGGACCTGCTCAGGTTGTCCTGGTACGGTCACGGAATGGAGCGGCTTCCGGGCCAACGTTTGCGGCTGGAAGTTGTGCTCAAGCGCCCCCACGGCTCCCTGAACCCCGCGGGCTTTCGCTACGAGGACTGGCTGTTTCGCAAGGGCTACCGGGCCACGGGCAGCATTCGTAGCGTGAAGGTTGACCGGCATGTCGGGTGTTTCGTCCATTGCCAGTACCGGAAGCTGCATCGTTTGCTTCACCAATGGACCATCGAGCAATTTGGCGGTGCCCGTCATTTTCCGCTGGTTTCTTCGTTGCTCATAGGTCATCGCGGCCACATGGAACAGAAGCACTGGGATGTGCTCAAGGCGACCGGCACCATTCACCTGGTTGCCATATCGGGCCTGCACCTGGGTCTGATCGCCCTGGGGGCAGGGTTTCTGTGCCGGCGACTGTTGCTGACTGTTCCGGCACAAATAGTCAGCGATAGCTCAAGGCGTTGGTTTGCCTTCCTGGCCGTTATCCTCTGCTGTCTGGTTTATGCCCTGGCGGCGGGATTTACCGTTCCAACCCAGAGGGCTCTGGTGATGGTTGTGGCCGGTGGGTGGCTGGTACTGATGAGTCGTCAGGCCCCGGTCTGGAACGTTTTCCTGGCCGCGTTGGCTGCCGTTCTTGTGCTGGACCCTTTCGCGCCCCTGGACCAGGGATTCTGGCTTTCGTTCGCTGCGGTTGCCACCCTGATCACTGTATTCTCGTCGCGACTGGCTGGAACCGGGTGGCTGAGAGGGCTCGTCCTCGCCCAGCTCGCAGTCTTTGGCGGATTATGGCCAATCCTTGAAATACTGGGGCAGGGCCAGCCCCTGGCAGGTTTGTTGGCCAACCTGGTCGCGATTCCCTGGGTATCCCTTGTGGTTATGCCAGTGCTTGTCGCGGGTGGGTTGCTTGCCGCCTTAGTTCCAGGTGCCGCCCAGCTTTTCCTGCCAATATTCGATCTAACCCTCGGTGTTCTGTGGCAATGGCTCATGTGGCTTGCGCAGTGGCAGGCGCCGGACATCCGGGCTTGTGTCCCGGAGCTGTTTGGCTGGGCGTTGCTGAGCGTCGCGGTATTGTGTATGCCTTTCGCCATGTTCCGGCTTGTGGCGGTCCTTTCTGCGGTGTTGTGGCTGGTGTATCCGGCTCCTTCTTCCGAAAGGAATTCTTACGTGGCAGAGCCAGTTGTAAGGGTATGGGATGTTGGGCAGGGTCTTTCGGTTCTGGTCCGACACGGGCGCGAGGTTCTTGTCTACGATACCGGTCCCGCCGTGCCCGGCGTGTTTTCGGCCGTCGAATCCACGCTTTTGCCCAATCTGGCGGCTGAAGGAATCAAGCGAATTGACACCCTAGTGATCAGCCACGCCGACAGCGATCATGCCGGTGGCATTTCGGAGCTTTCCCGGAACGTCAGTGTCGGCCGTGTCATTGCTGGTGAGCCTGCGCCGGTCAGACAGCAGGTTGGCGAACTGCCTGTGCAAGCCTGCAAACAGGCTGAAGAAAGGCTGGGAGGATTGGTCCTCGAGTTCTGGCAGAGTGAGGGCGCACAAGAGGGTAACGACGCTTCCTGTGTGTTGCGTATCTACCACCCTGACTCCGGAACTGAGTGGCTCTTGCCGGGAGATATTACCGAACCCGTGGAGGCAGAGTATCTGGCTTATATGGCTGGCCGAGAGGATGTTCAGGTTCCTTCGACTCGCGTGCTCGTTGCGCCCCACCACGGGAGCAAAACCTCATCTTCCGAACCCTGGGTGCGCGTGCTGAGACCAGATCGGGTCATCTATACCGCTGGCTATCGCCACCGGTACGGTCATCCCCACCCGACGGTAACCGCACGTTACGCGGGGGTCGGAGCGGTGCCGCTGAACACAGCATGTTCAGGCAGCGCCGAGATGACCGTTGTCGATAAAAAGCTGGTATTAAAGGAAATGCGGCATGGCTCGTCGTTCTGGATCGGTGGTTCGGGGCTTGCCCGTGACCAATGTAAAATACCGTGACATTGCAGGTGTGGCCTCCACGGGTAGCTATGCTAAAGTAGCGCGGCTTGCAAACAATCAGGGAGACCAAGCGTGTTCGAGCTGTTGAAAGCCGGTGGCATTCTGATGGTGCCAATTGTTGCCTGCTCCATTCTGGCGCTGGCCATCATTCTGGAGCGTTTCTGGACCCTTCGCGCCTCCAGGGTCGCGCCCCCCCAGACCATCAATGAGTTATGGCGCTGGATCAAGAAGAAAGAACTCAATGGCCGGAAACTGAAAGCCCTGCAGGGGTCATCACCCCTGGGCCGGATTCTTGCCGGTGGCCTGCTTAACGCCAAGCATGGCCGCGAAATCATGAAAGAAAGCATCGAGCACGAGGCAAGCCAGGTCATCCATGATCTGGAGCGTTTCCTTAACCCGCTGGGCACCGTTGCGACGATCACCCCTCTGCTGGGGCTGCTTGGCACCGTCATTGGCATGATCAAGGTATTTGCCGAGATCCAATTGGCCGGGGTTGGCAACGCCGGCAACCTCGCCGGTGGTATCTCTGAAGCGCTTATTACTACGGCCGCTGGCCTGAGCGTCGCCATCCCGGCACTTATCTGCCACCGCTACTTTATCCGGAGAGTGGATGAGCTGGTCGTCGGCATGGAGCAGGAAGCGATCAAGCTGGTTGAGGTAGTGCACGGAGACCGCGAAATCGACGTGGAAGGAGCCTGAACGCCGTGAAGTTCAAGCGCCAGAGGAGCCAGGAAGTCGGGGTAGACCTGACGCCACTGATCGACGTGGTGTTTCTGCTGCTGATTTTCTTTATGGTTTCCACGACCTTTACCCGCGAGAGCCATCTGCAGGTTGAATTGCCTGAGGCCAGCGGCGAGCCTGCGCCGGCATCTGAAGTGCAGCAGATTGACGTGGTGATCAATGCCGAGGGGCAGTACATCCTGAACGACCGCACATTGGTCAATAATCGGCGGGAAACCCTTGAGCGGGGCGTTCGTGAACTGGCTGAAGGCAATAACTCGCTTCCGTTCATCATTACCGCTGACGCCCGCACACCCCATGAATTTGTGGTTCGTGCCATGGACGTTGCCGGACGCCTGGGGTTCGCCAAGCTCAGTATCACCACTGAGCGGGAGGCTGAGAGCCAGTGAAGGTACCCGAGCCTTTACCAGACCCTGCGGCCGGCCTGCCGGCGGGCAGCTGGGAAACCTACAAACGCCTGCTCGCCTATGTGAAGCCCTTCCTGCTGGCCTTCTCTCTGGCGGTACTCGGTAACATCATCTATGCCGCCGCATCGACGGGCATGGCGGCAGCCATGGAATATGTCATCGCGGCGATCGAGAATCCGACCGAGCAGAATCGTCTGATGCTGACCCTGGTTATCGTTGGCGTGTTCGCATTCCGTGGGCTGGGCACCTTCCTGAGCCAGTACTTTATTAGCTATGTCGGTCGCCAGGTCATCAATGCGCTCCGTAACGATGTGTTTGATCGACTGATGACACTGCCTTCCCGCTATTTCGATGACAACGCGGCGGGACGGCTGGTGTCCAAGCTTACCTTTAACGTCGAGCAGGTGGCGGAGGCGACAACCAACGCCGTGACCATCACGCTCCGCGAAGGTCTGACCATCGTCGGTCTGCTGGGTTACATGTTCTATACCAACTGGAAACTCACGCTGATTTTCCTGGCGGTAGGGCCGCTTATTGCCGCGGTTGTAAGCTATGCCAGCAAGCGCTTCCGCAAGATCAGCAAACGTATCCAGGGCTCCATGGGTGATATTACCCACGTGGCCTCTGAATCCATTACCGGCTACCGGGTTGTTCGTACGTTCGGCGGTGAAGATTACGAACGCCAGCGTTTTCAAGAGGTTAATAACAAAAACCTCAAGCAAAGTCTGAAGATGGCGTCGACTCAGGCGATCAGTGTTCCAGTGATTCAGGTGCTGGTGGCCATCGCGATTGCCGGGCTCGTCTGGATGATGCTGGCGCCGGAAATTCGTGGTGAGATGACCACTGGCCAGTTGGTGGCATTCATTACGGCAGCGACGACCATGGCCAAGCCCATCCGTCAGGTTACCTCTGTTCACGCCAAGATCCAGAAGGGCGTTGCAGCCGCTTACGATGTGTTCGAAACAATCGACGAATCGCCGGAACAGGATCCGGGTACGTATTCGCCGGATCGCGTTGAGGGCGACATCGAGTTTGATGAGGTGGCCTTTCGGTACCGGGATCAGCTCGATAATGTTCTGGAAGGTATCTCCTTTAGCATTCCTGCCGGTCAGAGTGTGGCACTTGTCGGTCGTTCAGGGAGCGGAAAGTCCACCCTGGTGAGTCTCATTCCAAGATTCTATGAATACACCGGCGGTGACATTCGTATCGATGGGCATTCGCTAAAGGAGTTTTCCCTGAAAGGGCTTCGGTCCCAGATTGCACTCGTGAACCAGAATGTAGTGCTTTTTAACGATAGTATCGCGGCCAACATAGCTTATGGCTCTCTCCGGAACTGCACGCGCGAAGAAATCCGCGAGGCTGCCGCCAAGGCTCATGCGCTGGAATTTATTGATCGTATGCCCGAAGGCCTGGACACCATGATCGGTGACAATGGAGTCATGCTTTCCGGTGGGCAGCGACAGCGGCTCGCCATCGCCCGGGCGCTGCTCAAGAACGCCCCGATTCTGATCCTTGATGAAGCCACATCGGCGCTGGATACGGAATCTGAGCGTCACATCCAGGAAGCGCTGGAAACGGTTATGCAGGGCCGTACCACTCTGGTCATTGCGCATCGCCTGTCCACCATCGAGAAAGCAGACCGAATTCTGGTGATGGACAACGGCCGGATCGCCGAATCCGGTCGACATGACGAACTCCTTGCCGCTGGCGGCGCTTACGCTCAATTGCACCAGATGCAGTTCAGCGAGCAGTCATGAGCGCGGTGCAATCTGCCATGAGTTCGCTGGTTGAGCGTCTCTGGTATGGAAGGAAGCGCCCTCTGGCTTTTCTGGCACCGCTGTCTTGGCTGTACCGGAGCATCGCGGAAGCCCGCCGTCGGGCCGCCTGGGATGCGAGAGATGCGTCGCTCCCGGTTCCGGTCATTGTGGTTGGCAACATCACTGCCGGTGGAACCGGCAAATCGCCGCTCACCGCCTGGCTGGTTTCCGCACTGGCATCCGATGGCTGGCGGCCGGTTATTCTAAGCAGGGGTTATGGTGGGGATGCTGGCCAGTACCCGCTGGAAGTTGCGGCGGAGACCAGTCCTTCCGAAGCCGGTGACGAGCCTGTCATGCTGGCGCTGAGCACCGGTTGCCCGGTTGTTGTTGATCCGCGTCGCCGACGGGGCGCCGATTACGCTCTTGAGAAAAATCTGGGTGATGTGCTGATTTGTGACGACGGCCTTCAACACTACAAGTTGCCCAGGGACCTGGAGCTGTCGGTATTTGATGGACAAAGGGGCATCGGTAACGGCGCCTTGATCCCCGTTGGCCCGCTTCGGGAGCCGGTTTCGCGACTGGCTTCTGTAGACTTTGTTATTGTAAATGGCAAAGAGCTTTCAGAGCAGGCTATGGAAAGCTTTGTTGGCATTGACCACCCTGCGATATTTTCCATGATTCTTGAGCCTGCAACCCTCGTTCACCTGAAAACAGGGGAGTCGAGAGCGGTTGGCGATCTCAGGGGCAAGGCCGTGAGGGCTGTGGCCGGGATCGGAAACCCGGCCCGGTTTTTCGATACACTGAGAACCCTTGGCGCCGATGTTACCGAAGCGGCCTTTCCGGATCACCATCGTTTCCGTCCTGAGGATCTGAACAGTGATACCGATGAGTTGATAGTCATGACCGCAAAAGACGCGGTGAAATGCCGGGAATTTGCACCCGATAATGCCTGGAGCCTCAACGTTGAGGCCAGATTGCCGGGGCCGTTCCGGGACGCGTTTCTGGCCCGGGTTCGCCAATGTTCCGAGCCGTTAACTTCCTGATATCAAGTGAGTAAGCAACATGGATAAAAAACTGTTGGCGCTGTTGGCCTGTCCGGTGTGTAAGGGCGATCTGAAACTCAACGAGGACAGAACCGAGCTGGTCTGTTACCAGGACGCCATGGCGTTCCCGATCCGCGAGGGGATTCCTGTGATGTTGGCTACCGAAGCCCGGACGCTCTCTACTGATGAGCGTCTGCACAAGCGTTAAACCCAAGTCAGCCAGGTGGTTACTACATGTCTTTTACCGTTGTGATTCCGGCCCGCTATGCGTCCAGCCGCCTTCCGGGCAAGCCTCTGGCAGACATTGCCGGCAAGCCGATGATCCAGCATGTCTGTGAGCGTGCCGCGGAAAGCCGCGCAGACAGGGTCGTTGTCGCCACGGACGATGATCGGATCCGGACCGCATGCGAAGGCTTCGGTGCAGAAGTGGTCATGACATCACCCAATCACGCCAGCGGCACAGACCGTCTTGAGGAGGTTGCACGGGTGCTGGGTTTCGGGCCGGATCATCGGGTCGTTAACGTGCAGGGTGACGAGCCCCTGATCCCGCCCGAACTGATCAACCAGGTGGCCGACAATCTGGAGTTTTATCCTGAAGTCGCCATTGCCACACTGTGTGAGCGGATCCACGATCCGGAGCACGTGTTCAATCCCAATGTGGTCAAGGTGGTGTTCGATCACAGGGGGATCGCCCATTATTTCAGCCGTGCGCCGATCCCGTGGGCCAGGGATCAGTGGCTGGAGGGCACACCTCTGACGGGGCTGGACACCTCCTTGCCGGATAATGTCGGATATTTCCGGCATATCGGCATCTATGGTTACCGTGCTTCCGTCCTGGCCGAGTTTGTCAGCTGGGCGCCTGCGCCGACCGAGGTAACCGAATCTCTGGAACAGTTGAGGGCGCTCTATAACGGTGCCCGTATTCACGTGGATGTGGCCGCGGTCAACCCGCCGGGCGGCGTTGATACCGATGCCGATTTGCATAGGGTCCGAGGCTGGCTGGAGAAGAGGAATAGCGAGAATGGCTGAACCGGTAAACGTTCTTTTCGTGTGCCTGGGCAACATCTGTCGATCGCCCAGTGCTGAAGGTGTGTTTCGCTCACTGGTGGAGCAGGCGGGCCTTGCAGAGCAGGTCCACATCGATTCCTGCGGCACCGGTGACTGGCACATTGGCAAGAGTCCTGACGCCCGCGCCCAGGAGGCTGCCCGTCGGCGGGGTATCGACATCAGTGGATTACGGGCCCGCCAGTTCAGTCCGGAGGATCTGGACACCTTTGACTACGTGCTGGTGATGGATCGCCAGAACCTGGCGGACATCAAGGACGTATGGCATCAGAATGGCGGCACCCGGCCAGCCCTGTTTCTGGAGTTCGGTCAGTCGGCCCATCAGGAAGTGCCAGATCCCTATTACGGTGGTGATGCAGGTTTTGAAACCGTGCTTGACCTGATTCAGGAAGCCGGCGAGGGCCTGCTGGCGGACATCCGGGGGCGCCTGGCTTGAGTCAGCAGCCGGAAATTCGGGAAAACATAGAGCTGGAGGCGCTGAATACCCTGCACGTGCCGGCCAAAGCCCGTTTTTATGTCGAAGTTCACACCTCAGATGAGTTGGTCAGGTCTCTGGACTGGGCCTCATCGGAGGATCAGGAAGTCCTGATTCTGGGTGGCGGCAGTAACCTGGTGTTCGCGGGTGACTTCGCGGGGCTGGTGGTGCGTCTGGCGATTCGTGGCCGCCGTTGGGAGCACATTGAGGACCACAGGGCGACCCTGGTGCTTGGTGCGGGTGAAAACTGGCATGAGGCGGTCCTGTATGCTGCCCGGGCCGGTTATCGCGGTATCGAGAATCTGGCGCTTATCCCGGGCACGGCCGGAGCGGCGCCCGTCCAGAATATTGGTGCCTATGGTGTTGAGCTCGGCGATTGCCTGGAATCCGTCACCGCACTGGATCGCAATTCGGGTGAGCTGGTTGTTCTCAATAACGCCCAGTGCCGTTTTTCCTACCGCGACAGCCTCTTCAAACAGACGCCGGGTCGCTATGTGATCACCGAAATCCGTTTGGGCCTGTCCCGCTCACGTGCTCTGGTGCTCGGATATCGGGATCTCCGGGAGTACCTCGGTGATACAGCGGAAACCGCCCTCGACCCTTTGCATGTGGCAGAGGCCATAATGGCCATTCGCCGACGAAAGTTGCCGGACCCGGATATGATTCCGAACGCCGGAAGTTTCTTCAAGAACCCGGTGGTTGACGGAGAAACATTCGAGGCACTCAGCGAGCGGCACCCGGATATTGTGGCTTATCCTCAGGAGCAGGGGGTCAAACTGGCAGCGGCGTGGCTGATCGATCAAAGTGGCTGGAAAGGCTTCCGGAATGCCCGGGTGGGCGTGCATAACCGACAGGCACTGGTTCTGATTAACCACTCGGGCGGCACAGGTGCCGACATACTGGAGCTTGCCAGAGAAGTCCGTCAGTCAGTGGTTGACCGGTTCGGTGTCACCCTGGAAATGGAGCCAGGGATTGTCGGTGGTTCGGGAAGGGAAAATCCCTGACGGCACTGCTTTATGCAAGTGCCGTCAGAGGCTTGTCCGCGCATGCAGACAGCGATCAGAGCCCTTTTCGGGGCGATGCGTTGACCAGGAATGGCAGCGCTTCAGCTACCGGTACATCCTGTTTTTCCGCATCCTTTCTGCCCTTGTACTCCAGGGTTCCGGCTGCCAGACCGCGCTCGGAAACCACGAACCGGTGCGGGATACCAATCAATTCCATATCGGCAAACTTCACGCCCGGGCGCTCTTTGCGGTCGTCCAGAAGCACATCGTAACCGGCCTGGCGTAGCTGTTCATAAAGCTTTTCGCCGGCCTCGGCAACGGTCGGTGACTTATGGGCGTTCAGGGTAACAATGGCCACCTGGAAAGGCGCAATGGCATCGGGCCAGATGATGCCGTTTTCATCGTGGTTCTGTTCAATGGCTGCGGCAACAACCCGGGAAACACCCAGGCCGTAACAGCCCATGTCCATAATCACGGTTTTGCCGTTTTCATCGAGAACCGTGGCGTTCATGGCAGTGCTGTACTTGTTGCCAAGTTTGAAGATGTGGCCCACTTCAATGCCGCGCCGGATCTCCAGAGTGCCCTTGCCATCCGGGCTGGGGTCGCCCTCAACCACGTTGCGCAGGTCTTCCACCCGTTCAAGCGCAGCGTCTCTCTCCCAGTTCACGCCGGTAAGGTGGAAGCCTTCCCGGTTGGCGCCGCAAACAAAGTCCGCCAGATGCGCGGCACTGCGGTCCACAATGACGGGCACGTTGAGGTTTACCGGTCCGATAGATCCGGGCTTGCAGCCGACAGCCTGTTCGATTTCCTCATCGGTGGCCATGGTCAGAGGCTCGGCAACGCCGGCCAGGTTTTCGGCCTTGATCTCGTTCAGGGTGTGATCGCCCCGCAGAACCAGTGCAACCAGCCCGGAGCTGCCGTCTTCGTCGGCTTCCGCCTTCACCAGCAGGGTTTTGACCGTGCGGGTGGCGTCAATGCCCAGCAGCTGTGATACCGCGTCGATGGTTTTCTGGTCCGGCGTGGCGACTTCCTTCATTTCCTCGACCGGAGCAGGGCGGGTGCCGCTCGGGGCTACTGCTTCTGCTTTCTCGATGTTGGCCGCGTAATCGCTCCCGGTGCTGAACACGATGTCATCTTCACCTGAAGATGCAAGCACGTGAAACTCGTGGGATGCGCTGCCACCAATGGCCCCGGAGTCCGCCTGTACCGCACGGTAATCCAGGCCGAAACGGTCGAAAATGGCGCAGTAGGTGCGGTGCATCAATTCGTAGGTTTCGTTCAGGGACTCGGCGTTCAGATGGAAGGAATAAGCGTCCTTCATCAGGAATTCCCGGGCGCGCATCACGCCAAACCGGGGGCGACGCTCGTCCCGGAATTTGGTCTGAACCTGATAGAAGTTGGCTGGCAACTCCTTGTAGCTGCTGATCTCATTCCGGATCAGGTCGGTAATGACCTCTTCGTGGGTCGGTCCGAAACAGAAATCACGGCCATGACGGTCTTTCATTCGCAGCAGTTCGCCGCCGTACTGGGTCCAGCGTCCGGATTCCTCCCAGAGTTCGGCCGGCTGGACCGCAGGCATCAACACTTCCTGAGCGCCACTCTTGTCCATTTCTTCGCGAACGATTCGCTCGACCTTGCGCAGGGTACGCAGGCCCATTGGCAACCAGGTGTATAGCCCGGCGGCCAGTTTGCGAATCATGCCGGCACGCAACATCAGCTGATGACTGATGATCTCGGCGTCGGCGGGGGTCTCTTTCTGGGTGGCAATCAGGTAGCGGCTTGCTCGCATCGTGTCTTCCGTTTGTAATAAATCTGAAGTGTTAGACTAATGGACAGGCGGCGGTTGGCCCGCCGGAGCCTTTATTTGTCGTAAAGTGGCCATTATTGTACGGAGCCTGTTGCACAAGGTACAGATGATGACCGACGAATCTATTGATGTCGCCCCGCGGCGCCGGCCGGTTCAGGCCCGCAGCCGGGAGCGCGTCAACACCATCCTTCGCCATGCCGCCGCCATTTTTCATGAGACCGGTGTCGATGCTGCGAGCATGTCAGCCATTGCCCGACAATCGGGCATGTCGCTGGCTTCTCTCTACCGCTACTTTCCCAACAAGGCAGCCATCGTCCATGCCATTGCCGAACAGCACGTGGAGAAGATGGAGCGGGCTCTGCGGGAACGGTTGCAGGAACTGAACCTCAGCGATGCGGTAGACGTTCTCATCGATCAGTTTTATGAGTTCTATCGCCACGAGCCCGCCTACTCGGCGATCTGGAGTGGTGTAGAGGCAATGCCTGAGCTGAGGGAGCTGGATCTGAGAGAGCTGTACACCAACGCCCGCGATCTGGATCGGAAACTCAAAGAGGAGTGTCCCCGGATTCCTGATGATCGGCGCTGGACCGCAAGCCTTTTGTTGCCAAGGTCCGCCGGCACTGTCCTCCGGTTGGCGGTAACTCTGCCCGACGCCCAGGGTCGACAACTGGTGGAGGAGCTCAAATGTATGGCAAGGGCTTACGTCCGCGAGCTCGTCGCCTGAGTCAGGAAAGGTACGCCAATGGCAGGGCAGTACTGTCGATCACTCGCCGGAGCACGAAGCTGGAGTGCACGCCGCTGACGCCCTGAATGCGGGTAATGCGGTTCAGCAGGAAATGGTGGTAATGGTCCATGTCCGGTACCACCACCTTCAGCATGTAATCGGCGTCCTGGCCGGTAATAAGGTAGCACTCCTGCACCTCCGGGTACTCGGCAACCTGCTCTTCAAACGCCGCGAAACGCTCGGGTGTATGCCGATCCATGCCAATCAGGATGATCGCCGTCAGAGAAAGGCCAAGTTTCTTGTGGTCCAGAATGGTGACGGTTCTGACGATGATACCGGCATCCTCCAGTGCCCGCACACGACGGAGACAGGGCGAAGGGGATAGCCCGACTTTCTCTGCCAGTTCCTGGTTGGTCAGGGAGCCATCCTGCTGGATCTGTTCGAGAATTCGGCGGTCCATCTTGTCAATTTTGGCGAGGGTTTTCTTGTTTTCGGTCATAAAATTCCAAGAATGGCGTTTATCAAGCAATTTATAGGTTAGAAAATACGCTTCCCCGCTCAAGTTCGCAATCAAATACCAGCTTTTTCGCGTTAACCTGTACCCATCAAAGAATTCACTTCTGAAACCGCAAGGAATTACACGCATGGCTTTCGATCATCGCAAATACGTTGCGTTCAAACCTGTTGCCAAAACCGACCGTCGCTGGCCGGACAAGGTCATCGAGAAGGCGCCAACCTGGTGTGCCGTAGATCTTCGGGATGGTAATCAGGCACTGGTGAAGCCCATGTCTGTTGCCCAGAAAACGCGGATGTTCGAATTGCTGGTGAAGTTGGGTTTCAAGGAAATCGAGATTGGCTTTCCCGCTGCCAGCCAGCCGGATTTCGATTTCTGCCGCAAGCTGATTGAAGAAAATCGCATCCCTGAGGATGTGAAAATACAGGTGCTGACCCAGGCCCGTCCTGAGTTGATCGAGCGTACCTATGAAGCATTGGCCGGCGCCCGAAAGGCAATCGTGCATGTCTACAATTCTACTTCCACGGTTCAGCGGGAGCAGGTGTTTGGTCTGGATCGTGACGGTATCAGGGACATTGCCGTCAATGGTGCCAAACTGGTTCGTGACATCGCCGCGCGCCACCCGGAGACCGAGTGGACGTTCCAGTATTCACCGGAAAGCTTTACCGGTACCGAGCTGGATTTCGCCGCGGAAGTGATTGATGCCGTGAGTGAGGTCTGGCGTCCGGAAGAGGGCCAGCCGATGATTATCAACCTGCCTGCCACCGTTGAAATGGCGACACCCAACGTGTTTGCGGACCAGATCGAGTGGATCTGCGACAACATCCGGCGCCGTGAACACATCAGCATCAGCGTGCATACCCACAATGATCGCGGCTGTGCCGTGGCCGCCGCCGAACTGGCCGTAATGGCAGGGGCCGATCGGGTCGAGGGCACATTGATGGGCAACGGTGAGCGCACCGGCAACATGGATCTGGTGACCATGGCCATGAACCTTTACTCCCAGGGCATTGATCCCACGCTGGATCTGTCGGGCATGGCGGAGATCACCGAAGTGGTTGAGGCCTGTACGGAGATTTCCACTCATCCACGCCATCCCTACGCCGGCGAACTGGTGTTCACCGCCTTCTCAGGCAGCCATCAGGATGCCATTCGCAAGTGTCTGGCGCGCCGAAAGGATGGCGAAACCTGGAACGTCGCGTATCTGCCCATCGACCCGTTCGATGTTGGTCGCCGCTATGAGGAAGTGGTTCGCATCAACAGTCAGTCTGGCAAGGGCGGTGTCGCCTATGTACTGGAGCGGGATTATAACATCAGTCTGCCACGCTGGTTGCAGATCGAGTTCAGCAAGGTGGTCCAGAGAGAGGCGGAAACCAACGGTGGCGAGATTGACTCACTGACCATTCATCGCCTGTTCGAGGATCGCTATCTGAAAGTCCACGCCGATTGGGCACTGCGCTCCTACGATCTGCACCGGGACGAAGAGGGTGTGCATGCCGAGGTGTCGGTGGGTCGCGATGCATCGCCGGTTCGTCTGGATGGCCATGGGCTGGGCGCAGTGGAGGCCGTATCTGAGGCGCTGGAGAAGCGCTTTGATATCTCCATTGCTGTCGAGGCTTACGACGAGTTTGCGCTGGGTGAGGGCACCAATGCCAACGCACTGGCCTGTATTCGCTTGACTGCAAACGGTATGCATTGCAGCGCTGCGGCACTGGCCGAAGACACGACATCTGCCACCCTGCAGGCCTTGTTTTCGGCAGTCGCCCAGGCAGTGGGTATCGAAATGCCTGAGACGGAAGCCGAACCTGAATCGGCGGGTGCCTGAAAAACCTGCCGTCCTGACGACACAAGCCGGCACGAATGCCGGCTTGTTGGTTTTCCGATGCCCGTGAGGGGCAAAGGACGGAGCGTATACCCTTAGACCGGGGTAACGTTTTCCGCCTGCGGGCCTTTCGGGCCCTGTGTTACGGTGAACTGCACCTGCTGGCCTTCGGTCAGGGTGCGGAAACCGCTTGCATTGATTGCGCTGTAGTGAACAAACACGTCGCTGCCACCGTCCTGAGCAATGAAGCCAAAGCCTTTGGACTCGTTAAACCACTTAACGTGGCCGGTTTTAGTATCGGACATTGATCTTTCCTGTCTTTCTGTAATTTGCCCTCACGGGACCTTCAAAATTCCACATGGAATCGTTGCTGAGAAATCCAGAGAGTACTGAGGAAGGGGCAACGAAGAGCACTTCGGCAGGACGTTGAAACGCATTCACCAAATACCGCTGTATTTTCACAGCTATTTCAGTATAGACCGACTTTGGGGGGCGTCAACGAAATTTTTGCAGCTTTCGTGAAGGTTTTATTGCGGGCAAAAACAACAGGTTGGGATTTGATTGGGCAAAAATTGCCCGCCCCCGGTTCGGGCGGGGCGGGCAGCTTTCACGGTGGCTCTGTCAGCGGCGGAACTGCTCGCTGATTTCTTCCAGAATGGCAGGGTCATCAATGGTGCTGGGCACCGCGTATTCCTCGCCATCGGCAATCTGGCGGATGACCCGTCTGAGGATCTTGCCGGAACGGGTCTTGGGCAGGCGATCAACCACCAGGGCGCGGCGGAAACAGGCGATGGCGCCAATCTTGTCTCGAACCATCTCCACCAGCTCGTCTTCCAGTTCGTCATGGTCGATGGTTGCGCCGTCCTTGATCAGAACCAGCCCTATGGGGATCTGCCCTTTCATATCATCGTGCGCACCCACGACGCAGCACTCGGCTATGGCCGGGTGGGAAGCGACGACTTCCTCCATCTCACCGGTAGAGAGCCGGTGGCCAGCGACATTGATAACGTCATCGGTACGGCCCATAACGAACACGTACCCGTCATCGTCAATAAAGCCGCCGTCGCCGGAGCTGTAGAATCCCGATATCGGTTCCAGGTAGGTTTTGCGGAAACGCTCATCGTCGCCCCAGACTGTCATCATACAGCCGGGTGGCAGTGGCAGTTTTACAGCAATCTGACCCTGCTCGCCGGCGGGCATCTGGCTGCCTTTCATGTCCACTACCTGCACGTTGTAGCCAGGGGAGGGAACGGTTGCCGAACCTGGTTTGGTCGCCATTAACTCGATTCCCACCGGATTGCAGCAAATGGCCCAACCGGTTTCGGTCTGCCACCAGTGGTCGAGAACCGGCAGGCCAGTGTGCTCTTTCAGCCACTCATAGGTGGCGGGATCGAGTCGCTCGCCGGCCAGGAACAGTCTTTTCAGTGAACTGATGTCGTAGTGTGAAAGCTGGTCTGCTTCCGGATCTTCCTTGCGGACGGCCCGGAATGCGGTCGGGGCAGTGAACAGCATGTTCACTTTGTGATCCTGAACCACTCGCCAGAAGGCGCCGGCATCCGGTGTTTTCACCGGCTTGCCCTCGTACATGATGGTCGTGCAACCCGCAAACAATGGCGCGTAGACGATGTAGCTGTGGCCGACGACCCAGCCAACGTCAGAGGCAGCCCAGTAAACATCGCCGGGTTTGGCGTCGTAGACCAGCTTCATGCTGTAGTTCAGCGCAACCGCATGACCACCGTTGTCGCGCACCACACCTTTGGGTTTACCGGTGGTGCCTGAAGTGTAAAGAATATAGAGCGGGTCTGTTGATTTGACGGGCACCGGGTCGGCTGGTTCGGCCGTTTCCATCAATTCGTTCCAGTCGTGGTCACGGCCAGCCTGAAGTTCGGCCTGTACCTGTTGGCGCTGGTAAACGATGCAGGTTTCCGGTTTGTGGCTGGCCTGATCAATGGCCTTGTCGACCAGGGGCTTGTACTCGATCACACGGGTGACTTCGATGCCACAGGAAGCGGTAATCACAGCCTTTGGTTTGGCGTCATCGATGCGAACCGCAAGCTCATGGGCTGCAAAGCCGCCGAAGACCACAGAATGAATGGCGCCAATTCGCGCGCAGCCGAGCATTGCAATGACGGCTTCCGGAATCATCGGCATGTAGATGATGACCCGGTCTCCCTTGGTGATGCCACGGTCTTTGAGGGCTCCAGCGAACCGGGCCACTTCATCGGTCAGCTCGTTGTAGGTGTAGGAGCGCTGGGTATCGGTAACCGGAGAATCGTAGATCAGGGCTTTCTGGTCGCCACGCCCTGCACGGATGTTGGCATCCAGTGCCACATCGCAAGTGTTCAGAGTGCCGTCGGGGAACCACTGCCCGTGCCCATTGTCGGTTGGCTGCCAGATGGTTTTCGGCGGTTCGATCCAGTCAATTTTTTCCGCCTGTTCACGCCAGAATTCGTCCGGTTTGTCTATCGACCGCCGGAACTCTGAGTGGTAGTCCATACATTCCACCTCATCGTGCCTGTTGTTGTTTTAATACGTTTCCTGACAACTTTAGGCCGTTTGAAATCATGGACTAGTAGACCATTGGCTTAGTCTTGGGGCTCTAGCAGCCTGTCGGACTTGCACCTGACAGACAGCGTTTAAAGTGATCTTGTTCG